>Ga0209611_10006636_pt1 | contig 18846 bp, 9 predicted proteins | sample S1TSphgellanicum_3_FD_187693 | JGI IMG/M metagenome (GOLD analysis project Ga0209611, IMG submission 187693) | Host-associated microbial communities from peat moss isolated from Minnesota, USA - S1T2_Fc - Sphagnum magellanicum MG (SPAdes) (version 2) | ecosystem: Host-associated > Plants > Peat... | reverse complement strand
AAAAAACAAGGGAAATTGTAAGTAAAAAAGAGCAGAGGGACAGAAACTCTCTGTTGCACCCTGACAATCTGTTTGCTTCTTGACCTCATTCTCTTGTAGCTAGTGTGGCTGGAATCATAGTGACTTTGAAGAGTCAAGTTTTCTTTCATTGCACCGACCTTTAGGGAGATATTAGGGAGATGTTTGGAACCTATGTATGTTTTGCTCAACCCTATTCTGTTAAGCCTTGGAACAAGTGCAAATTCTCTTTCCATTTCCTTTCTCATCCCCAATTTTTTTAGCAAGTCCATTTTCTCCTTCCCCCACACCCCAAACTTAAACTTCATGGGTGTCAATGTGGCATGTGCATAAAAATCTCATGTGCAGTTTTCCTTAGTCACACAATTGTTCTGCAAACAAGAACACACATTTATGTATGTTTTGCTGCAGAATCAAAAAAACAAAATAAAACCCAATATTTATGTTCTGTTGCAAGAAGCTGAATTCAAAAACCTAATTTGGATTACCGAAGCCTAGGGTCAGTTTCCACATTGACAAAACGAATAATTTTTATTTTTTAAAAAAATAATTCCTTTTTAAAATTTGAAATTATTATTTTTTTCCATCATCTACTATAATATTGTGATTATGATGAGTAGTGAAATTATTCAGAACATAGCGGATGATAATTATGGTGATTTTCAACATGCCAACTTCATATTTTTCACAAAAATTCATTTCACTATTTTGAGGATTATTTAATGAGGAAACTAACCTCGGGGTAAAGGAAATGTGATGTGAAGATCAACTTGTGTGTGTGTGTTTGTTGTTGTGGCATTTGGGTGTGTTCTTGTGAGTCTCTCTGGCACACACCTACACGAACCCCCCCCAATTACAACTAACTCTCTCAAACAACCTGGAGCAGCAGATGACAGATCCACACACACAACACACAACCAAATCCTCCCTCGGTTTAGAGTACTTGACCTACAACTCTGTATTGCCTACACATGATCTTTAAATTCATACAACAACAAACAACAACTACTTCTTGAATGTGTTGTGTTGTGTGGGCCCAATGAAAAGGAAACTTAATATTTTGTCCAGACAAAGTCTAGGTACTCTTGATGCAAAAGTCTCCTTCCTTACACAAAGGACCAAAATTTGGTTCACCACAAGCTTTGGTTGTTGGGTACACCATGTATCTATCCCCTCCCCCTTACAAACAAAACAATGGGTGCGTCACACTCTCTAGCCTTGCCATTTACATTAACACGTATCTTAAGGCAAAAGAAGACTTCTTATGGAAACTCAAATATTTCACCCATGCAAAAAAAATATAATCTTCAAAAAAAAAAAATCCTCGAAAAGAAAACCAAAATATCGTTCAAGATATATTATAACTCTATTATAACTAATCTCAAGTTTCAATTTCCACACAAGCCAAAATATATTATCTTTCAAAAATGCTCATAAAAGAAAAAGACCTATTATTTATTACTTAGGGGCCAAAATCCCTTGAGCTACTACTATATATATATACTCTATAATGAATCTAAACACAATATTGTTGTTGCCTTGGTAGGCAAGAAGGCCAACAAAATAGTGAACTAGAAAGAGATCATACATTGTTTGCTCTTCAAGCTTTTTCTTCAAGCACCACTTTTCTTGTTGACAAGTTTTGATGTAAAATCATACACAAATCCCTCCATTGACTCTCAAACTTTGCAATAAGTTATCCTCACCAATTATTGAACAAATTGGAAATATCTATTTTAATTAATGAACTTTTTCTTTTTTCCTTCCCTATAATTGTTGCAAGTGGTTTTTTTGTTTTTCAATTTTTGTGATGTTCCTCAAGTGACATCCGTGAGTATGTTTAGCTAAATTTGGCTATATTCAAAATATGAAAGTAAAAATTCTTAAGCGTCTTTTTCATATTGTAAGAAAATTGTGATGATTTTTGACGAATTGTTTTTCAAGAAATTGGGAAATAAAGCAAAATATTCTTTTTCAAAATAATTTTGCAAAACCGTAAAAAGTTGCCTCCAAAGAAAATTGATCCCCTGTAAGCTCTACATACTAGGGGCAACTTCAACACACATCTATCAAATAGTTAATTAATTGTGAAGATTTCATATTGAAACATAAAATATTCTTCAATATTCCAAAAGATTTGATAGTTTCCTTCACAAAAATTTGTCATTTGTAAAAATAAATATAAAAAATAAATATTTAACATTTCTACAAATAACATAATTAGTATCAAAGTTGTGAAGGTACTACGGAATGTGTTGCATAGGTTACATTTGACACCCAATAGTTGTCAAAAAGTCATATGTACCAAGTAAGATAAATATCGTGTACTTGAAAAAAATACACGATAGGTAACGGCATAAAAAAGGATTGGTTGGAAATCACTAAATGTTCGGTAGGATATGTAATTATTTAGTTATTTATATTCAAGTACATGTTTTAAAAAGTCATACCTAACCAACATAGAACATAGATATTGGGCCCTAAACCAAAAATAATAAGAAAAGAAAGGAGGACACTTAGTATGCCCCCTTGCCATTTAGCCTTTAAAAAATTGGCTATTGACCATAGAGGGCAACATGTACACATACATTTGTCTTTGTATACATGAATGTCTTTGCTATTGGTTACAAAAGGACCTTCTTAACTTTAGGGTTTCAATGATGGGTGGGTACCATGTTTTGGAATTGTAATTGAGTTTGAATGATGTTATAATACAAGGAGCTTGAGTGTATAGCCCAAAGTGGTTCAGATTCATGTCCACCTTTGCAAGTAATGGTGGGGTCCAAAAGCATTAGGCCATGCTACTACACAATACATGTTACAACGAACACAAATTATCTCAAAAGGCTATCATGTCAACCAATTACAAAATGCCATGTGGGGGGGACTTGAAAGTTAAACTTTGCAAAGGGCTTGTGTAAGTTGCAAAAGTGAGTTTTGGAATGGAAGCAATAATCTTTAAATGTGAAGCATTGCTCACACATAATAGAGTGTTCTCAAAAGCGAGCCAAATGAAGGATGAAACTATTCACAAGGTCCAATTGGGGTTTTAAAAAATAAATTAAGCATTACATTCATACATTATTTTTTATCAAACCCCACAATTAGGACCAAATTGGTTTGAGCAAACCCTAAACCTTGCTCAAACCAATTTGGTCCTCATTGCAATGTCCAAGGCAAATCTTGATACATGCAACCTTCTTTCGTTTGCTAGCACACCCTCAACAATCACATTAAATCATATGGGTTGTAATTTGATGACTTTGTTTCAAGTAAATTGGAGTCCAAACTAAAAACAACTTTGTGGAGAACTTAAATATAGTTGGTGAATTATTTGCTTTCCTCAATTGAAAGTGATAATGAATTATTTTATTAAATTTTGATTTTTTTGCTACAATAGATCCTCTGAATTAGATATAGATTTGTATTGCAACAATAAATCATTTGCAAGATTTATCACTCAATTTGATGTGAATGGGTTCATAACACTTTCATGTTTGTTGGATTATCCTTGGAAATTGACTACAAAAGTGTCACCTTCATGTTACCTAATCAAACTATTATATAATGCAAGAATCTAAACACATAAATCACATGCACAAACATGAGAAGCAAATTATATCTACACGCATGTCTTATTTGTGTGACTTTATTAGTTTAAGTAATGTTGGCCACCAATAATATAGTGTACAACACATGATTACACAAGTTCCATAATTTGATTTGAATGTTCACATGTAAGCAACCCAATTTAAAGATGTATATTTTATTTTATAGTAACATTTTACCTAGTTGTTTCACCTACAAAATTCCTTGTCATAAATTCCAAAACAATGGTATTCTCAATCATTTCAAACAATTATTCTTATGAATTGTCTCATAACATATTTGTATCTATCAATTTATTTTTTTAATTATTCAAATTATAAATTTAGCCTCACTTAAGATTAGGCACATGTTCAAGCATTTGGGGAATTAATTTGGGCTCAAGCAACTTCCAAAGCATGATGAAATATACCAAATGTCCTAAATGAAATTATTTTTGAATCATAAAAGGTGTGAAGTTTGGTGGATTCAATCTCATAAATCAAAATCAAAAGTTTGAAAAGTTTGACATGTACACCATGACATATTCACATTCATCAAAAGTCACCACTCAAATATGCTAAAAAAATAGTTCCAATAAGAAAAACAAGGTTTATCAATTTGTGTTTATCGCAACATTATACCATGCTTGGCATCAAAATTTGATTTTTATTTCAATCAAAGTTTTTGTTATATATTTATAATGGTTGAAAAGTGTTTATCAAATTTTGTTTTTATGGAGACATGTATGAATAATGTTCACATAACATGAAACAATAGATCCAAAATTTAAACATTGTGTCCATGCAATATCATAAACAAATTAGAAAAGAAAATTTCTCTATTATTGCATCCTTTTGACACATATATGTCGATCGGTTCCATGCATATTGCAAAAAATTATGTTCTATAATGGTTGAGTGAGTCCTTAGTATTACTAATTCAACATAACATGTGCATTCAAACTTGAAATTGTTTAAAACATTAAGTATGACAATAATATTATTCAATTCGAAATCAATTTTCCAATGACACATATTCATGTTTTTTAAAACCCAATAAAAACGGTCATCATGGATATCAATAAATCACTTTAAACTAAGAAAAGAAATCAAATTGGAATGTAAGGTTTTCATTCCTTGATTTTTCTAATTTTGATATCAAGAACTTATCTTTAAGAACAAGCACCAAACTAATGAAAATGGAATGGAATCAATACGAAAATTTATATCGGTGTTAAATTGTTTGAAATTAAATAACCAAATCATTGTCCAAGCCAAACTCTCAATGAAGCAATAAGGGCAATAAGCCCACATGGATGAAAATTCATGCAATCATGAACTTAGGTGGCAAAATTTCTTTTATTTAAATTTTAAGAAAATTGAGTAATTTCATTTTGAAGATGAAATTCAACATAATTTTATGTACCCCTAGGTTTGTCAAGTGGTATTCACGGTAAACAATCTTGTCAATTTTGGATTTTGGAATGGGATGCAAACTCAAAGGCAGTTTCCTAATTTCTTACAAGAAAAAAAATGTGGGACTTTTGAAATAAAATTAAGACAAACTCTTATGTTAAATTCATGGTCATCTCAAATTGCACAAACAAAGAAGAGAAGGTGACTAATGTAGTTTGGAATCATAATGGTGCACAAATGAACCATATGAAAACTTGGATTCACACAACTTAACCTAGCTCAAACTTTGGAATGGTTAATGCACTTTTCTCCCCATATTATAAACCTCAACTTTTTACAAAGGTTACATTAAATTTTACTTTTTTTCTTAGATTCCCAAATTGGAATTTTGAATCTAATGAATTATGAATTTCATCACTTTGCAAGTTCACAACTTTCTCATTTCAATTCAAAATCAAAAGCTATAAAAAAAAGAGTTTTTAAAAGTAATTTTCCAATGATGTATCAAGCTCCTCAATTGGAGTTGATTTGACATGTTTGTTAAATGATTAAGAGATCGGAAATCATTTTGACAATTTGATTCTCAACCCTTCAAATGATCATAACTTTGTTACAAATTAGTTTTTGGGGAATATGACCATGTTATAATGTGTCATTGTAATAACATATATCAATACAAAATCTTTGTAATTTATTTTTTTCCTCACTTTGGTAATAAAAACTAAAAATTCACAAAATTCTTACAATTGAGGTGAGAAAAAAAATAGACCAAGTAATTTTGCACTACTTAGGCACATTGCACCACCAAGTTTTTAAGTTGGTAGTCAATAATAATGTCAAACAAATTTCTAGAACTTTCAACATTGTGAGTAATTCCTTTTGAGAAAAAATCAGCATTTTGAAAAAAAAAAAATTACTACCAAAATGGTAAAGGTGTTCAAATAATAATTTTCAAAAAAAATCCAAAAACCTAGAGAAAGTTCAATTTTGACAAAGTTTGATTTTCCAATTGTTGATCCAAGATTTAAAATTCTTCGTTCCCAAAATGGAAATTCATTTAAGAACATTAGGACATGATCCCTTGCACTTTCTCACATTTGTGTTTGAATCAAAGGGTGCATTGACCTCATTCCCAACCCATTTCCTTTGTCATCATGCTCACCCTTGGTTGCAAGCCTGAGGTTAGGTTCACAACATAGAGCATGCATAATAAATAAAATTGATTAGTTTGAATTCTAAATTCACTTTTAAAATTCATCATATTCATTGGCATTTATGAAATGGATACCAAAAAAATGAATGAACCATGAATTGGTGGTTTGGGGTTTTTTATTCCATATTCTATTGTGTTCATGATTTTTTTTGATAATATATACATGTATAACCTTTAATCCTAACACATAACAAAATGGTGCCAAGGTTCGAATTGTTTGTACCATAAATGGCATAGATGATCATGTGACCAACATTTGAATTTTAAACATAGAAATGGAATATAAATATATCCAATGCTAGGAGGGCGACTTTTTTTTCAATTTGAAAACTATACAAGTAAAAATATAGGGTCCTATATTTTTGGATAAAATTGGCCTTACAATATAGTCATGTTTATTATTGAAATTAATATATAATTAATATAGGGTATGCATTAATCCCAAATAGTAGAAAATAATAATAATAATATAACATACATATTTACATGGGACTTACATATTAGTTATAAGTTAGTGTGTTTAACTAATATTATGTGATTTAAGTAGGGTCATTAATTTTAACACATAATGTCTTACTAGGATTGAATGTAAATTTTACCCAAGGTTTAAAACACTTTTGAAAATGTTATGTATTCAAACTAGTTGGTCATTAATTTGTTCTCATTTGATTAACAAGGGTTTCAATTTGCAGTTTTTGCCTCCAAACCTTTGTGATTTCTTCTAGTGTGGGTAATTGATTGATCACTAGATATTCAAGTACCTACAAATAAACCAATCTTAAATTTGAAGGAGTTTTGATAAAGCATTTTATTTATTCTCAACACATATTTGGGGGATGTGTTTTTTTAATGTAAATTATTTGATTAAAAGACATTATGGTTGGCAATGGATTACTGAATTCATAGATTTCTATTTTTTTTCTTAATATGTAACCTAATATTTGATTAATTAATTACCAACAATTTTGAAAGGGAGATCAATTTTAGTTATTCTACAAGGGAAAGTCTATCTTTGATCACGGGTTGGGAAGTGGGAAGATCCCATTGAATTCAATGAGGATGGTGATTCAAACAAATTAATTTCAGATTCTTACAATTACATAAAAGTCAAGATAAGTGATATTCTTGGATTATAAATTAAAATAATATTAGAACCAATAATTTATGTGTTAGATGTAGCATATCCCATAGTCTTTGTTGAAGGTTGGATTGTTACATCAATGTAAAACACTAGCAAACATGTTATCCAACTTGTTCCGAATTATTTGTTGTGATGTATAAGATGAAATTTGTCCAATTTCAATCAATTATAAGATATTTTGTTGCACACCAAATCACGATTCTAGTTATTATCAAATATACTTTTTAAATTGGGAAATATCTTAAGAAGTTCAAGACAACAAATGCATGTAACATTGGGTTTGCTTAACTTATGATACTATAATCCAATTACTTTAAATACATAAGAAAGAAGTTATTATTATTTTCTTTATATTTTTTCTCATTCAAAGTTGAAGTTTAATTCACATAGATATGAAAGAATTGAATGTCAAGATTCCACCATTTCATTGCATAAAATCTGAATTTTTTTTGTAATAAGATTTCCAAAGTAGCATTTACAAAATGAGAAAATCTTTTAGATAAATGTATTGGTTACAACATCTTTATGATATAGTGTACAAATATAATGTTTATGACATCTTTATCACATTTTGTACAACCTTGAATGGTGTAGACATTAGTCTATTGTTGTTTGGTTAAAATTTACACAACCAATTATCAAATCAAATTTTGGATTTATTTTGTCTTCCCACTCCAATCTTTAATTCACATATGATTACATGGACATTTGTAGCTAATATATACAATTCATATTTTAAAACTTACATTCATGGTAAAAAACCTAACATTTTAACATTTTGTTTTTACCTAAACATAATCACCTTCTTAACATGTTCACATCTAGGAATTTGATTGTTTTGATTTAAAAATAGGGCATTATGTAACATGGAATTGAAAGAACAAAATTCAACATATTACTCGTTAACATACCCATGAAATTAATGATTTAAAATCTTAATAGTGGTCATGGGAATGGGATCCAAAAATAACTTCAACAAATGTTAATTTGCTTTACTCTAATATCAAATTTCAATATTTAACATAGAACAAAATTTTCAACTTTTTAATTTTTGAAACATGTATGTATTGGATCTACCAATCAAGCCATGATTAATATAGATTGGTTGATTTTTATATCTTACACCATAAATGAAGTTATAGGTGGATCCAAATACAACAAATATTTTGGTAATTTTCATCCATATATAGATATAATCATCAAATTTTAGACAAATTGCACTAATAAATATGAAGCTTAATTATTGTAGCTCATATTTCTTGAATGTCCAAATGTGGGAGCTTTCATTTCAAGCAAATCAATGCCCATATAACACATAAAATCATACATTTGTTCTTTACAGGACAAGGTTAACATCTTTATGTTTCATCTTGACCAAAATGAACCAATAGGTCATGCCACCACTACATTGTTTGTTTGAAGCATGTTATGGCTCGCAACTCAATTTTGGACAAAACTTCATGCAATTCAAGTTGGGTTTTTACAAGGTGACCTATCGTGTAAAAAATAGGTCAAGAAGGTAAGTTGGAACACAATTGGCTAGAAAATAATTATATGCATGTTAATGGTTAGCATGGAAGAAAGGGGCTAGGGGATAGGTAGTAAAAACAACAATTAAGCTAATGATTGTTATCAACTAAAGAAGAAAATTAAGTGAAAAATTTCATGTCTACCACCATATTACATCCAATGTGTTTTCTATACATTAAATGTTATTTTTATAAGCATTAAAAATGCATATGTCATATGGAGATTTCTATTCCACTAAAAAATACACAAACAAGTTTTAAATCTTATTAAATTTTTACTACCTTCTTCATCGAAATGACATGGATAATTGTTAAGGTTGAAATGATAGATTAGGATCATGATAAGCCTTACATGAAATACATCATTCATGATGTGCCTCTTAATAATTGATACCATGTAATCAAAAGCAAATCTTCACCTAATGTCAATGTGGTCATAGTTTGCTTACTAAAACAACCAACAAATCTTGAGCATGAACTTCATTGGCTCCTAATGACCACTTCCACAAACTTGACCTTAGCCAAAACCAATGTGAATCATGATGAATTAAAAGTCTTTATATGATTTAAAAATAAAATATGAATGTATGTGCATTTAGGTTTGAGGAGTCTAATGATGAAAAAGAAAAAATAAGCAATGAAAAACAAAGAAGATGATGCTTGTGTTGATCATCATGTGGTGGTTAAAATTGTGAGTTTCAAATATCTCAATTCACTTGTGGTTTTGAAACAATTCTTGGAGCAAAGGCTACATGAAGCCATGCCATTTATCAAAAGTCATGTTCATGCATTTGAAAAGGAACTTGAAATTTGGCGTTTAAGAGAATATCATCAAACCATGTTAGATTCATTTTTCAAGTGTGCTTATGTGAATCATACACCATCCAAATCCCCTAGCAAGTCAATGGTTGCCAAGACATAGTTGTATCTTTTATATTCTCACTAAACATTCTTTATGTGGTTTGACAATTTGTGATTAAGATCATGTAATATAGTTCAAGTTAGGATCGTTCTAATATTTTTGTATTGAGTATTATTACTATGGTATTGCAATTTTGTTAGTCATTTATTTTTTCAAATGAAGGTTTCTTGATCATTCATGCATGAAGGATTATGTTTTGCAAGAGTATTAAATTGGCAAAATTATTTAATTTGAATGCTTATAACTTGTTGTGGGACTTGTACTTTAAAAGAATTATATTTCTCAAGTGCGATGGTCATCTTAGCTTTACATGTGTACTTCATTTGTAACCTAGGTTGTTTAGGTGTCATTTTGCAAGAGTGGCTTAAAAACATTCAAGTGTGCAATGGTTTAACATTCTAGAATGCTCTGAGGTTAATTGTAAATTGAAGCCCATAATTAAGAAATGAATAACCTTAGTGGGGTCTACATAACTTATACCTTATATAGTCTTGAATCAGGGGAAAGGTACATATGTAATTCAAAACTTTAAACATATGGCACCTTTTATTAATTTAAACAATATTCCACAATATTCACTAGGGAATAAAATACATAACATGCAAAAACCAACAAATTGGTCACTATGCCAATTGATCATTAAAAATTTCACTTAATTTGTTTATACACTACTATGAATCATTCTGAACACATAAGGGGGAAAGTCAATCTCACAACCCCCAAAAAAGGGTATTTGTAATATATAGACATTCCAAAAACTTATGTCCAAATCCTTAACATCCTAATGGGTTGTGTATAATTCTATTGAGGAAATAACAACTACCAAAAGATGCACATGAGTGTTAATTGTCAATGTTGTGATTTATACACCAAAGTATTTTGACAATATAAAGATATCATGTGTTGAAATATCAATGTGCAATTTTAGACAAACTAGTGCATGCATAGAATACGATCAAAATACAATGTAAAATTATTCACATATACCTATTTCATCTTCTATAGTTGTGATTTATTTCTTCTATTCAAAACATTTTCAATTAACAATTTCATATTCAATTCAATTTTGTCTTATGCAATATTTTGCACCCAAAAAGTCATAGAATGCTAAAATGGATAACATTGTTGACACATTCTAAAAAATTGATGCCCATTTTCAAATACTTGAAACATATTCATTGCAAGAATTAAGGAATTTAAAGAAGTTACAATACTCCAATTTATGACCAAAGATGTTTTCAAATATTTGAAAGAGATTCATAATAGGGCTTAAGGAAATGAAACAAATTATATCAATCCTTGATTGATTACTTTTATAAATTATAAATTTATTTTGAATATTTATACTTGTCAAAATTTGTAAATTTGTTATCGATCCCGGATTTTTTAATTGTCGGGGTGTTAATATTATATATGTGATACTTGTTTCCCTACTCCCAACCCCTAACACTAAGCTACGTCCAACTGTAGGTGAGAAATCAATTGAATTTAACAAACTAGATACACCATTTTTACTTTGCTTTTAAAAATCTTCAATAATTCATTTCAAATTTAGCCAATAAGTCTTCCAATTGTATGCAATCTATCAATTTGATTTTGGGAAGGGAACAAATGAATGTCATTGAAAACTTATCATTAGTTCCACCATGGTTTTTTTCCTTGTTGTTTGGATAATAAATTTGAGGCCTCTAGAATCCAAACCATGCAAAGATTACATCCAATTTTTGATGTGCATGAGGGTTTTGCTAGTTGTTTAAAAATAAGAGAAAGGTGCCATCACCACTTGCAACATTTGTTTTTGGGCCATTATCGATTCTCATGTGCTAATAATTATAAATAATATTGTCAAATTTCAAATGTTAGACACACATGGTGCATGCTCATTCTAACTTTTTGTGGGATATAATAATTGTGCATAGAAAGAGGCTATTCTAAGATATTGATCAAGTTGTTTGTCTCATTATTAATGCCAATGGTTATATAAAATCTCACCATTCTTGCCAATTGTAATTACTTGGTCTTAAAGTGGAAGTCACCATCATTGCCTTGTATTTTGATTAACTATATATTGGAGGTGGAGGATTACATCCAATGGATTATTTAGGAAATTTTTTCCATAACCAAAATTTTAGTCACCCATAACAAAAAATGGTGAAAGAATTCATAGGAAGATGTAGCCAAATTTGATTATAAATTAAATAAGAAGTACAAACCTTTAATCATCAATCCTTCAATATATTTTTGGTTACATTTTAAAACCAAAATATATGTAAATATCATATTTTGCTTTCACCCCTTCAAATCATTTCATTTTAGAATTTTTAATTTTGTTTCTTGGTGAAATTTTGCAACAAAAAAAATGTTGATTGTTTTAGGGGATTTGATGAAATGGTCAAATTCATTTGTTATGGTTGTTATTTCTTCAACATAGTTTTTTGTTGTTTTGTATATGTGTGTTTGTTTATCTATGTTTATCTTCTTGTGTACTACTTCTTCACCATTTGGGGATGCATTGGTGATGGTTTGTTAAAAATAACAATCTATGTTTTCACTTGATTTTGGGTAGTTTTTGAAGGCAAAATTTTGACATGTTTATAGATTTGGGTCTTTGAAAGGGGAGGGTGCAATTTGCAAGGATTTAAAAATTGGTCAACTAACAAATGTGATGACTAGTGGGAAATTTGATTAAATGACCAATGTTTCATTACTCAAATTTTTGTGTCTAGTTAAAATTTGGTGAATTAAGTTCCAATGAGTGTTGGATTCAATTTTAAATCCTTTTTCCACATAGGAATCATGTAGTAAAACTCATTAGGGGACACAAGAATGTGTTGTTCATTAAGAATAACTTCAAGTGTAAAAAGCTTCAAGCTTAAGAAATGAACAATTCTCCTTTATTGAAATGTCAACATGTTGAACCTAAAGCAATAATGGAAATTCCAACCCATGCTAGCAATGCTTCTCTAAAATTAAAGGATTATGAAAGAAATGAGGCCAAGTTAATATTTTAAAACACTTGGATATCCAATTTATCATGTGAAAATATGATTTCTATTGATAGTGAAGTGTTACATAACGTGAAATCAAAAATATGTTCAATAGTAAACAAGAAAGATAAAAGTGTTACCCTAAAGTTGGATATATTTTCCAAACACATTGGAAGAAAAAATGGCAAGCATGAGAATCATATATTGGAATTGAAAAAACACAATTGCATTATGCAGAAGATATTAAACACATGCAAAACAAGGCATGTTTTCATGGTCACAATAAAATTAGTGTTAATGGGTTAACATGAAAGCACATGCTTGAAAAAAGGCAACAATTTGGCATTATATTGCATCTCTCAACATGGCCTTTTAATGCTTGAATATGAAGCTTTCCAACTATTATGTATTTTTTGGAGGTTTTTAGGATGGCCAAAAAAATAGAAAGACAATGCAAGTTGGATCATGATTGAATTTGTGTATCAACAAGTGTAATTCAAGATTAGATACATGATCAAACTAATATTTAAGTATCTTACCTTTACGCAAGGTAAAAACTTTTGATAATTAAAGCTACATGTTTAGATTCGAACATATGTGGTGGAGAATGCAAGTCTTGTACCCATCTTGTTTTTTCTTGAAGAACTAGTGATTGAATGTGTAAGATCAAATGACCTCACCATGTTATTATGCAAGTGTCAAAGGTGGATGGGGTTTGTCATTATAGATATTTTGTCCAAACATTACAATATAATCATGGTTTTTCTGTTTTCATGTTAATAACAATTGCAATTAAACAAATTATAAACTCAAAGCTATTAGTCTGAAATGATTAATTATATTCATTTGGATTAACAAAAAAACTAAGTATGTTTGTTATGATTAACAAAAAATGTATATTTTGTCAAATTGAACATAATGTTGTGCATGTAGTGGATGCAATGCCCATATGAATTTTTTGTGCTTGATTATTATGACTAAAATGAATAATTCCAATTATGACATTAATTGCTACACTTCATATGTGACTACAATGCTACTTAAATTTGATGTTACTTTTGATGCTACTTATTTATGTGTATTAAAATGTTAAAAGAATGTAATTTCTTTTTGCGTTGAGTCACCAAAACAATTAAGAATAACATGGTTCTCATTTTAAAAAAATTTCATATGTAACTTACAAATGAAATTTAAAACATGCAAAATTGTAAAATAATTATGTACATTATGAAATTACAAAACTACATTATATAATAAAAGACATTGCAATGACATTTTGGAATATGTTCTTCAACCCAATTTGATTTCCTTAGATTTTGAAAATTGCAAATAAAAGAGTAATTATGTAATTAAATAATGTGAATTTTTATTATGATTTTACAAGTGTAATTCATTTTATTATTCTATTTAAGAACATATTTTTCAGTATAATTATTATGCTTGAATCTTTGGTCCAAAGAAAATTATTAGTATTAGCGTAATATCTTTTTTATGTTTAAGATTTAAAGACATTACAATATTTCATCTAATTATGAGACTCAAATGTGAATTAAGGTTGAAAATGAAATTGAAGGTATATGTAATCAATTTCATTGAAATTACATAATTATGAAATAATACTATAATCATGTTCTTTTCATATTTTCCTACTAAGCTTAGTGATGAAAATCCCAAAAAAATCTAACAATAGATGGTGATAGTTCATGGGGGACAATAGATTTTTTATTTATTTTTCCAAAATATGTATTACAACTAGTGACCTAGCTACATCTTAAGTCTAGATATGGCAATTTTGAATTTGTTTTTCAAAATGGTGAATTTTTTCCCCAAGATGTTAAAACTATTTTGAATTTCTTTTGCCAAGTTGTGATAATTTGCCAAAAACAAACTAGTTATAATGCAAAGAATTTGAAATATGTTGTGTTTATATTTATAACATTACTCCTCATCATGTGACTTTGTAATTGGATGGCTAATGTTTTGGATAGTGGCCAAAGAGGTGAAATTTCATGACATTTTCTAGTTGTGGTTTACATGATTATAAACAATCATGGTGACATGGAAAATAATAACTCAAAAAAACACACATCCATTAGTCAAAGGTCCAATGATTTCTTGATGTTTTGTCCACATTATGGCAAAAAAGAAAAAAAAAATTGCATTGGAATTGCAATTTAGATGACAATTTTTTAGCAATTCATCTCACAAGTGTATTTAAAAAAAAGGCCATTCCAATTCATGGGTCCAATGCACTATGGCAAACTTTCAACATTTTGACAAAGGTGATTTATGCACAATAAGTAAACCACAAAAGTGGTTTAAAATAATTTGGGAGCAATTTATAATCTAACATTCAAATGCAAACATGAAAGTAACTCAAAAACTCCTTTTATTACATGATGCAAAACCGTCCATCATCAATTGACCTCATAAGAATGTAAATTTCATAAGAATGAAAAGTAATTGCATCATAAAAATGTGTAAGAAATTTTTTTGAGAATAGAAGGTGTGAATGTGTTAAAAATTAATTCAATTCCAAAAAAAGAAACACTTGTAAATTACATGTTTTCACAAAGTCTATGGTATAATTTAAGATGCCAATTTTGATTTATTTGATTTAATTTAAATTTTAATATACTTGCATTGGCTTTTATTAAAATAGGTCATCTATTTGTAGCTACTTTCATTCATAATAACCTACTTAATTACTAATTAAACATGTTTTCATTGAATGTTCTTATATATAATAAAAAACCATAGTAATCATAATCTTTTAATTGTATCAAATTACACGTTAGCACTTTTATGACACATTTTGTTGATGTCTCACTTTCGTAAAGCAACCCATGCCTTGACATTAATATTATCAATTAGGTCTCTCACAGAAGGTATTGGCATCATCTACTCAAAATATTGGTTACAAATTAACATTTGTAGGTTGTCAAAACATGTTATTATCATTTATATTATGACAAGATTTTTTTATTTATTGTGAACTAGTTTGAGTATGGTTGCCCTAGATATGTAGTCTTGTGTTTTCAAGGTGAACATGAAGATAAAATATTATGTTGCTACCATCAAATGTGGACCTAGTGATTCATCTTTGGGTTAACATTGAATGTGTTGACATTCGTACCATCATGGATATGGAAATGCTAAAGCTAAGACAACATTCTAAATTGCCACATTTACAAAAAATCTTTCAGTTTAAGTTGTTTCTAAATCCTGTAGTTGTTGGCATCCACTTGCCAACATCATTTTGTGATATGAGATCTTATAATTATTTCTATGATGAATGGAAAATAATTTGACCCCAAAATGAAAATGTTTGTAAATTGATAATTGTATTTAAAAGATTTGCCACATTCTTGGTCCATTGAGCATATGATTTTATTATAGTTTTGAAACATGTTAACTCTTGTAGATTAGCATGTAATTTTGAACAAACTTTATACATTTTCTATTAAATGTGGTAATTGATGCTTTTATGCGAATCATGACAAAAGAAGTCAACTACTTTGTGATTTATATCAAATATCTTGTTTCATCATATGATGACTTGTTAAATTGTAATTAGTAGTTGTAAGAGTTTAGTGATTTTCATCATTTTTGTGCAAGTTTCCTTTTTATTCAAGTTGTATTCTTTTTCATATTCATTTTTTTCATTAAATTATAAAGCTATTGTGACCAACCTTTTCTTTGTGAAATTTCACCAAAAAGAAAAAAATAATCATTTGAAAATAAGTTGGTTTTGGAGGTTTAAAAAAAATAAAGAATCACCAAATTTATTAATAGGATTCTAATGTGTAGCCAAAATTATAGAAATATTCAATATTTTTATTTTATATTTGGTTAACAATTGGATTTGGCTAAATTTTCCTTGTTCTCTTTCTGCATTTGGTTATGTTTGTTTATTGCGGGTTAAGGTGTTTGATGTTTTGAGATTCAATGGATTAGCGTTGTTAAGGTGGTTTTGATGATGGAGTGGTTTCCAAGCTACATTTGTTCTTGCTCTTGGATATGGTGAGGGAAGATCATGGAGTTAGGAGATGGTTGGTGGGAGAGATTTTGATGGTGCGAATGTTGGAGGTTTTGGATTCTATAAATTGGAGGACTTTATGTGGTGAGGCAAGCAATGGATGCAATAATCTAAGTCCGTTATAGTGAGAGTGATTGTGCATTTTTTAGTCTTGATCTGATTGTGTGAATAGTTGGGGAAGAATGTCTCATTGTTGGTTTTCAACCTTTTTCTCTCGTGCAAATATTTCATTGTGCTACTTGCTTTAGGGAAAAAATATAAGATTTAGTATTAGGATTTTGGGACCATTCCAATGGAAGTGACGAATGAATCTAGAGATCTTATGAGCGGTTGCAATGACATGTTCAATCTATTGCGAGTATTAGGGAGCTTGGGAGAAACTGTCTAGTGGGTTGAATGTGGAAGAGAGTACCTATGTTGTTGTTGCCACTCCGGGGAATTGGGGTGTTAAGAATGTTTTGTGCCTTATTCTTTTTTGTCCAACTTTCAAAGGGAGAGATCAGTTGGAAATCGAGATTTTGTTGTTTAGTTTTGAGCTACCACACTAAAACTAGTTGGGTTTAGAGAGGAGATCATAAGCGAACTAATCCCTTAAGGTGCATAGTCTCATGTTGCATTACTAGGAGTTGTAAGATTCAAGGCTTAGGAAGTAGAGATGTTGGAAACTTTCCACTAATTTGAGGCGATTATGTGTTCATTATGTTAAAATGTTTTGCTTTCATAAGGGAGTGTCATAGCTAAGACACCCCTCCCCTTTTTTTTTTGGTAACAAGCCTGTCTCAAAAATTCAACAAATTGTGCTCTTTGTTATGTTATTTATATATATATATATATATATATATATATATATATATATATATATGTTTGTGCAAAATTGTGTTGTGGACCATTTTGTGTTTTAAAATTTTCCTTTGGCTAAACTAGTACTCTAAAAAAGCCAATCTTGATGGGCAACTACCTCAAGAACTTTAAAGCAAGAAATTTGTGGGTAAAATGAAATGTACAATTCTCTTCTCAAAGGTATCAACCCAACTTCAAAGTATGAAACCGATTTACTTATTATTTGTATACACAACAAACCCAAAATGTACATAAAAACCTGTTCATGTTTTACCTTTCTTATTTAGCGCAATTGTGGGGGCAAAATTTTGGTGATCTTGAGCATTCATTGCATGAAGGAGGCATTATATGTGTAACCTACCTTTACACATATATAATGCCTCTAAGGCCCCCCTTGAAAGCTAGACTTTACTACTTTAAACTAGTGTAATTTGGTTTTGAAAGAAGTGTAAGGATTTTACGACTCTTGGGTATAGGGAGATTACGTCCGTAATGCCCTCATGATTCACGAACTTTTATAGACATTTTTGCTAGGCAAGATTAGGTAGTCATTACTAGCTCAACTTTAGATGATGTTAGTGTCAATTTTAATCCAAATCGATGATTAAAAAGGCCGCTTAAAATGTAAACCAATGATTAAAGATTGATTACGTTTTGGAATAAGCCCTAGAAGAACCCATTAGCACCTCATGGAATGGCAGCTTGTACTGAAGAGCTGGGCATGTTATGAGGTGGAATGGGCTGTTCCATAATACATAACATTTTGTTTGAAAGACCTAAAAATTGATATTCCTAAAATTGATATCCGTGTGATATAGATCCCTTTTTGGCAAAACAATGCTGGAAATGATCTGGGCCACCCAATTTGATCACCGTCCATGCGCAATGAGCCCATTTGAATTGTTGTGTTTTTTTTTGGGGCAAAATTTTGCCAAATTTCAACCTGAAAAATACGATTTCAACCTATATAGAAAGGATTTTTTCATGGAAAAAAATGACCCAAATTCGCAAGATTCCAAATAAATAAATAAATATTCCAGATTTTTATAATAAGTTCCAGTAGGTAGCCAATAAAAGAATTCTAGTTTTTTTCTACTTTTGTATCTAATTTGTAGCCAAATCTGGCTAAATCACATTATTGATAATCACCACTC
>Ga0209611_10006635_pt1 | contig 18847 bp, 12 predicted proteins | sample S1TSphgellanicum_3_FD_187693 | JGI IMG/M metagenome (GOLD analysis project Ga0209611, IMG submission 187693) | Host-associated microbial communities from peat moss isolated from Minnesota, USA - S1T2_Fc - Sphagnum magellanicum MG (SPAdes) (version 2) | ecosystem: Host-associated > Plants > Peat... | reverse complement strand
TGTCTTCCTCTCACTCTCCTTTGCAAGTGATTTTGAAGAATGAGTCAACATTAGGTAATGTTGGGAGCACCAAGTGATTGTTTGTGCTGAACTGAGGTTTCCTGATGGCTTATTTACTACACAAGAACCACGCTCAAAAATCACCATGATGTCAGTGCTCTAAGTTCATTGACTGATGAATGTCAACTATGGTTCAAGATGTTTGATGAATGAGGGTCCTTGAACAGACTAATATGGAGTTGCAATTGCATGACCATTTTGTGTCACAAATCCAAATTTTGGACTTGCTCACAAATTGTCGATGATCTACCTACCTCATATTTGGAGTTCCTACCAATTTAGAACATCTCCACCCATCTTCTATTTGAGCCTTTGTTGGTGTTACCACATCTGACATAAAATGTTAATTATTCCCCCATACCCACCCATCTATCTATGAAGGGAATTCGTTAGTTAGTTAGTTAGTTAGTTTTGTTTTGTTTGTCATGTTGAGATCTCCCAAATCATGGAGCCTCTTGTGGGGCTTTTGGTACCATTGGAAAGCCCTTCATGAGTAGGGGTGCATTGAGCTGGTTTCATAATTTTTCCACTTACAGTGGGTAAGTTATTGAATATTGAACAATATTTTCAATGAAATTTCACTTAAATCAAAACTACAAATTATCAGGGAATTTGGGCACTCTCTTGGTAATTTTTTTGAAAAGCCCTCAGTGAACAAGATTTAATGACGGTGATTTGGAAATTTTTAGACTTAAGGTGAGTGAGATATTGAGTTTGAGTAATTTTTGTAATTGAAATTTCAATTAAAATTAAATAAGGTTTTGAAAGGAAAAATTAGTTGGGTAATCAGTTCATACTTGGGCCAAGTGTACAGGCTATGAAGTAAGGTAACCAGTTAGGTAGTTTGTTTGTTTGGTTTGTCACATTGAGTTAAGCACAGTGGCTCCTAGAACTCTTGGAGAGCCGTTGATAGAAAGGGGGGCACCAAGTTGATTTCACAATGTGTCAATCTATGGTGTATAGAAGTTATTCAATATTCGAAAAAAATTCATTGAAAATTTATTTAAATGAAAAGTAAAAGTTATGGAGGAATTTCAACATGTTCTTCGTATTGTTAGAAAGGCCTCTATGAGTAAAATTTAATGAAGGCGATTTGAAAAAAATTGCACCTAACATGTGGGAGATATTAAATTTGTAGTAATTTTTATCATTGAAAATTCAATTAAATTACAAATAATGGTTTTGGAAGGGGAATTTAGTTGGGTAACAAGTTCATACTTGGGCCAACAGTCTAGGCCACACTAGTAAAATTTGAAAACTGAACAGTATGAAGTGAGCTACTATTCAAATGTCACCACCAAGGCCAATCAAAAACATTTATTTCATTTTACTAGCCCTCTTGGAGGGCACTGTATTGGGGGTGTAATTACATACCTAAACTTAGTATCATATTATTTTGGCCCACTTTACACTAGGAGTAAGGGCCCATGTTCAACCCAAATCAAGCATTCTTATTGGTGCCAAAGTTGAAATCAGCCCCAAGGGCTTTACACTAGGAGTAACAGCTGAACTAGAAAAAATCTTTCAATCTACCCCAAGGTCTATGATTTCTATGAGATGGGGTCACGTTCATCCATCAAAGTTCCGTGCATTTGGTTAGGTGAAGTTTGTCAGCCATGAAAACATCCTCCCCATGGAAATCTATCTCATGAAATCGAGATTTGTTAGCAATACATTTTCATAAATTTAATTATTGTTAATTCGTGCATCACTCCTAGGTTCTTGTCCTAGCTCATTAGCATGAATACCATGTAAACATACTAATTAGAACACAATCCAACAACAAACAAACTACATTTTCTAACATTTGAGTGCCCACAAAACTAGGAAATCAAAAGATAAAGGATCTTTAATTTTTGATTACATGTGTCTTGAGTCTTTATAAACATCACCTTGAATGCCTAGCAATCTAAACAATCAGCTGATAACCATCATTACTGTACTAAACTTTTCTCTTTTATATTTCAAAAAGTGGTTATAACTATTTAGTTTTAGCATCTCAACACAACCAAGTGTCTAACTAGAATAAATTTGTCACTATTGACATTTTGACATGTTATGACAATCTACCACATTAAGTCGACTTCGAGCTAGTAACTAACTTCTTCCAATCAAGTCAATTTGTTAAGTCAAATTGGGTTGTTGCTTTGGTTTGCTAGTTTTAATTGCTTTGCCTTGTTGGTTTGACTTTGTCATTATGATTAAGATTCATACCAATTTTTTTCATTACATTGTCACTCTCGTGGCTATTATAATGGCCTCACACATAGACAAACTCTTCAACTTTTGATATGACTACTTGTTATGGTGTGCATGTACATTTTGGTAGGAATTAAGAAATCTCCTTTTTCACTATCTCACAAATTTGTACCCTCTTTTATTGTTGAGATTGGTTCGCTTTTCAAGTATTGCTTTGCTTTGTTTCTCTTCCTAGGATGAAGCAAACATTATTGATAATATGTTACCTTGTCAATGTGAGGTTTTTTTTTTCAAAATTTTCACCAAATGTTGAGTGTGTAGGATTTTCTAACAACAATAAAATCAAATGTGCATCTTTTACTTCGAATTTAATAAACTCGTAGTTTAACTTCCACTCAATTGTTTGCATGGATTTAGTTTTTACATCACATAATAATGTCAACTCCTAGAAATGATCCATGATTTCTTTTGAAATTGTCTTTGGCTTTATTAATAACATGTCACCTTCATCCAATTAAATTAAATCTTCCATCCTTACCCAAATTGCTATATAAATGTCATTTTCAAGAACATCTCAAATTCTTTTAATAGGTATCATAAATTCTACTAGCAAAACAAGTTGAATTCCATAAGCCAACTCAAGACATGTCTATTCAGTTGTTATTTTATATGTTGTTCAATATGTTTATAAAATAAATAATAACATAAAATCCTAAACTGTTTGATTTGCATTAACTAATTTGGCAAGTATATTGCTTATAATCTTATTGGTTGATTTGGCTTCACCATTGCCCTATGGGTAGTAGGCTGTGGCTTTGTGATCAATGTCATAATTTGTTGGGTAAGTATTTCAATTGTCATGTTGATAAATCACATTGATAAAATGATTGCCCTAATCATTTACTATATGAGTTAGGCATCTAAAATGAATGACAATGTGTTCATACAAAAATTTGGCTATGCTTGAAGTAGTATTGTTTTTTTATTTTTTAACTTCTATTCATTTAGTGGTGTAATTTGTGGCTATTACAATGTATGGATTACCTATATATATTATTGTCAGTTTGATTGGCCCCATGAAATTCAAACCTCATTTCATAAAAGGTTCAAAGGTCATCACAAGTTTGAATGGAGCCTTGCCACTCCACCATATTGGCCCAAGTCATTAGCAACTGTCACAAGTTTGGTACATTTCAATAATGTTCTCATAAAGTGGGGCCACCTATAACATGATGCCAATATTTTTTTAATAATGGTATTGAAACCAAAATGGCCTTTAGCAATTTTCATGTAAATCCATGAATAATTTAGCTACTTTTCTAGATAATGAAAATTGTCTTAAAATGACATTTGCTCCTAATTTGTACAATTATCAATCATTTAATGTATGTGATCTAGATAATTTGATGCTAATTCAATTTTTTTCTCTTTTGGTATATCATCTTCAAAATACCCTTTCCTTAAATATTTTATGATTGGTTCATACCACTCAATTCCTATAGTGAAAATAATTAGGTAAATGATCTTCTACACTTCTAGCTAGTTCATGATGATTAATTTATAGTAAATGATTTAGTAAGAAATTAATTCATCTTAGTTTGTAAATTATTTTAACGTTGAATTTCTATAATATTAAAAGCCATCTAATTATTCAACCTATCACAACTAGTTTGTTTATTAAGTCCAATAATGTTTGGTGACCCACAAAAAATATAAAACTATTACCAAGTAGATAATGCCTAATTTTTTTCACAACATAAATCATTGCCAAAGTTTCCTTTGTTGTTGTTATATAATTTTATTCTCTAATGTTCATCAATTTACTAGCATAGTAAATTGGCGTATCAATGGTGTTAGTAGATTTTGTTCCAACAAAAACATGGTTTGAAACATTAGTATGAACCTCAAATTATAGATTACAATTAAGCAGAATAAATGTCAATAGACATGTCATGGATGTTTTCATCCATTGAGTGAAAGCACACTAAGGTGGAACAAAAACAACACATTGTGACAATCCATTTTTAGTCCATTATGAAATAAAATACATTAGGATAGTATGACAAAAACATGCAATAACAAAATACTTTGAATCAAATGGGGCATGTGACATGGTGTTATAAGATATTTTTCCATAAAGATTTAAGCATTTTTAGTTTATTTTATGATAATATTATACTTGAAATATGAGTATCTAAATCATTATTTTCAACAAATGAAAGACTTCTTTCAAAAGCTTCATACTTGATATACATCTCAAAATTTAATCATCAATTTTTTTCAAATTGTTTTATTTAATATCAATTTGCCACAATATTATATTACCATTGAGTCATTTATTCATAAAGGACATTATATCAAGGTGTATTGAGTCCATTTAATTTATCCTTGACCAGACTTGGGTGTTTTTGTACAACTTTAAAAGTCCATAACAAATTGAATACCAAAGATTTGACCACGAAATTTTAACATAATGTTTTGATGTATGAGTTCATTTTTAACATGAGTCCCATTTCATCATTTGCACATATCAATTGGAATAAACTACTATTGAAATTTTTTTAACTATGAAAAATGAACTCTTGGACACCCAAAGTCTAACACCTTAGTGTACTTTCACCCCATTCCCATGACTTGGCACAAACATTTGTCCAATCAAAAGTTTCATCTTTCTTCAACAATTTACATATCAATGTTGTTTTATTAACAAAATTTCAAAAATATTGTCATTGTAGAAAGAAGTCTCTTTATTTCTGTCACATTCATTGGAGTTGACATTGTAATAATAGATGGGATATTATGAGGATCAACTAATTATCCTTCACCACATATAATGTGTCTTTGGAGCACATTGAAATTGACACAAAAATCACATTTTTCAAGATTGAAGTTAATGCCATTTACTTTGCAATCTTATAAACACTTTTGCAATTGGTACATACGATCCCCTTTATTTCCATACACATTAAAATTGTCAAGAAGCGCTTGCATAAAATCATTTAAAAAATTCTTGAAAGTCTTAGTTATCACTTCTTGAAATGTGACAAGAAAATTGCATAAACCAAATCATAATACATTATATGCATAGGCTCCCCATTCTAAGATGAAAGTTGGTTTTACTTTATCCTTTTCCACCATTTCAACTTGATTATAATCATTATAATTTTCCATAAAAGAATACATCCCATGCCCCACAATAGAGTATAATATTAAATTTTAAAATGACATGGGAAATGGATCCTTCTTGGCATGAACATTCAACTTAAAATAATCCGCACATATGCATAATTTGCCATTTTAAAAAAGTACAATGACAAGTGGAAATAACCACTAACTTGTTTCAAATAGGATAAATAAAACTACCATCACATAATTTATTGAAGTCCTCTTTGACTTTCAATGCATATTTGAGGTTCATTCTATATTGTCTTTATTTAACAAGTTGAGCTTTTACTATGAGTTCAATCTTATGTTCACATATTTATATAGGAATCCATTTTAATTCCTTACAACTCTAAGTGAATACATCCTTCTAATTTGTTAACACATTTTTTAATTTGTCTAAAACACAATTGGTAATATTACACTAACCAATACATTTTGAGACTCTTCCTTGTTTCCCAAATTCATTTTCATTAATTGTTCCTAAGCCATTACAATCCATCCAACAATTTTTTTGTTTTTGATAGTGTTTTTAATAGCTTCAAAAAAATTTAATGTTTTTCCTAGTTGATGCTCATAAAAATATACAAAATAATTAGATTTTTTTTATGGCTATAACATGCCACAATCAATTTCCCTTAAGAAATATGATTAATCTAATGCCACTTCTTGTATAGGCCATAGCTTTGGTAACATTTTATATAAATTTTCTTTTCCTGTTATGATAGACCTTCTTCCCAGTCAAACTCATTGTCCAAATTCTTAGGTTGTGTAGATGATTTTACATTCAAATGTTTAATGGTACTAAACATCACTATTATTATTTCCAAAGTAATTATAAAGGTGTTATCACCCCAATTATGATGGGCCTTGGCATGTTTGAACCATGGTCTTACTAGAAAACATGGAATATGCTTCAATTCCATTTTCCATATTCAACATAGTAATTGAAATTTTATAAACATAGCCTACTAAGTTAATTTTCAGGTTCCTAATGAAACCAATTAACTACACCTTCCATTTGTCAACCATCATTATTACAAAAGGAGCTAGTTGAGGTCTTTTCAACCCAAGTTTCTTCCTTAAACTCTCCAAAATATTGTTCACATTGGATCCTCCATCTAACATGTCATTCCATGCTTTCCAACTCAAACTCAAAGTATTGACATAGCTTCATCAAAATGTTCAATTTTTGTGTTCGTGATTTTGCAAACGTTTGCAACTGGCATTCCTCATATTTTTTATAATGACTTCTCTTTCATCTTTCTCAACTATGGACATATCTTTAAAAAATTTGTTTCAATTTCACTTCCATCTTCAAATTCATTACAAATTCAAGTAATCCCTCAAAATTATTTGTTGAACACCTAGTTTGAATTTTTTTGCCCAAACTTGTTTGATTTACCAAACATATCAACTCTTCTTGTTGATTTATCACTTTGTTGATTTCTTAACAAAATAACTTTTTTTGTCATTTTGATTATTGCAATCAACTTACAACCTTTAGTCATATCAACTTCTTTCATTGTCTTACCATCTCTAGTCTTGTCAACATCCTTTGTCAACTTGTCATCTCTAGCCATGTCAACTTCCTCTGTCGACTTGTCATCTTTTGTCATTTTGACTTTGTTTATCAATTTGCCAACATTTGTTAGTTTGTTATTATTTATTGGCATGCCACCTTGTACTAATTTGACATAACTTTTTGACTTATTTTCATTAATAAATATCATATTACCACTTGGTAAATTAGTTCCCAACATAGCCATATGCAATGGTACATGTCCTTCTAACCTTTTTGACTGAGATTTGGTTGAATCCAAGTCAATAAGACTTCGCATATCCAATGGTTTGTCTTCAAACTTTTGAAATCTCTATAGTTCCCTAAGAACGTTTTGATGCACCAATTTATCTGTCTCCCATTTGGTTCATTATCCTAAATTATAGGATTAAATTCCCTCTCCTAAGATTCTTCTTTGAACATCCTAGTTTTTTGACCTTTAATGGTCATACAAACATTCAATATTTGGTTTACATTGTTCCTCTTCTTTAGAAGGTCAAAGCAAAATAGAGTATACCGAAAAGGTAGACATCTTCACTTTAACCATGTGCCTTTCATATTACTACCATAAAGTAGCATCAAATTATGTGGAAATATGTGTCAAGTAACATTAATTGGTTCTATTAAGTTTATAAAAATCTAATTATAAGAAAACTAAAAGTAAATGAATTTAAAAAGTAGATAAAAAGTACATTTGAAATCAACTAAAAGATATGTGTTCAAACCTACTTTTTGGTTAGAAAAATTAATGAAATTGATATGTAATAAGTTAAGAAATAAAGATCAACATATGTTTTAGCAAATCATCAAAACAAAATCTATTTCCTTTTTGTGAGAACTTACTTGACACCTTCTTGAAACCAAAAGTTCATAGTGAAAAGTAAACATAAAAAACTACTTGTATTTTGAAAAACCTATTTAAAACCTACTTTTACAATTTGAAATATGAAAATCAATGCACATTAGAGTAAACATATGTCATATTTAGCCATTAAAATGAAAACATTCAATATTTCACAATTCTATAATGGGTTTTGTTGTTATTTTAAATTTATTTATTCCAATTTTGATAAGGTAATCAAGTTGTTTAGTTTATCTTGATTACACCCTAGAATCATTTGATTCATCACTATTAAATTATTGGTGATATCTTGATATCTTAAAAACATTTCTTCTTTTATCATTATTGTTAGTTCTGCCACCTTTACTAAAGTTATTTTTGGCATAAAGATAATAACCGTCTTTATTTTAGTTCACAAACCTTCTATGAATTATTTTAAAAAGTAAATATCATTAGGATGTTTTGGAATCCTTGCACAAAGTCATAGAAATATATCATAATAATATTTTATTGATTTGTACTACTTTTGTTTTGCATATCGCAAAGTTACAACCACTTGTCTCTCACTTTGGACATCACTAAATCTTGATTTAAAAGTTCATTGCACCTTGTCCCAAGTTGCTCTTGGATGTGTTATTTCATATTTAACAAACTAGTTTGTAGTTCATCCTTTTAAAGAATTAAGAAAATATTGTAGTTTATGATTGTTGGTATCTTCTTTATTTGTCACACATACTTTGGTTAATTTTTGAAGGTGTGACATCAAATCATCATTGTCGTGGTACTTTGGTGGTTGAATGCATCATACATTAATAGTTGGTAAAATCGTAGTAGGTATAATGTTCATTGTTGGCACTAAAATTGTAAATTGTCAATATTGTTTCCATAGTTGAAAGAACAATTGATTGAGTTGGAAAAGATGTTTGAGTAAATGACTCAATCAAGTCATGCTCCAATGTTTTTTTGTTATTGTTGCTACTACAAAGCTTTGGTGTTCACCTACCACTTGTTTTTTTTTCTCCGAATAAGTGGCCATTGTTATTATGTCACCCATTTAAGAAAACAAAAAATATTGATAATTGGCTCCAATGTTGTTAAAATCAATGCATCAACCATAGGTAATTGTTCTTCATTTCTCACATTCAATGAACTTGATTGGGTTGATTGTCTTGTTTCTTTGTTAAGTGATCAAGATGATTATTCAATTCCTTCAACTATAGTTTACATTGTTGTTCTTTTGACATCATTACCTCTCAATCTCATTGCTTGTTTGGACCTTAGGAATTAAGAGCCCATAAAGTCACAAGGCATCCATCTTTCTACTAGAAAATCAATATTTGATTTGGTAAACTTTTGTCTATCAACAAATATCACATTATGATGAATTGAAACTATTTTTTTAATTAGTATAAATGTAAACAAACAAACCATTACTGACAACCATCTTCTACATTTGGTTAATATTATAGTATTGATTATCAATGTTTTATGCTGAATACACATGATTTAGTACATCCATGTAATTTTTTAAATTATGAATTCTTATATATTTTGTAGTAGTGCTTTGAATTTATTCACAAAATAGTTTCACTCATCATATTTTGATGTTATTATGGGTGTATAAAAATATTTCACAAAAGACTAGCCATACATATTATGTTTTCTAAACCTTTTTTTACCTTCTTCTATTGTGATAAATTCTTTTAATCGTTCACTTTTTCTCCTAATAACAGTCATAATCTACCAACATTCATATTGTCATTGATAAACATAATTATAACAATCAAAGAACATGTGATAGACTTAGTCATATCTTACTCATAATAAGTCAATAAATTTGAGTGGGCTACCATTTGTTCATGACCCAAAACAATCATTTTATTAATTTCATTTTATTTTTTTCAAGTCTATAAAATCCCAACATGTTTGAAGATGTGCAAGGAAGAACAATAAAAAGTACATGAATTAAAAGAAAATCCCAAATCTAATTCATCTACCTCAACTTTATTTTCTTAACTTTCCATTGATTCAAAATTTATATGAAGAGCACTTTAAAATTGACTTTGCAAAATTTAACATTCATGGTCTCCTATTTTCCACAAATTTTCTTTACATTGAAAAATTCATGTCCCCAACATGGTCACCAAGTGTTGGCAATACATTTTGATAGATTTAATTCTAGCGATGAAATTTTGAAGAGCTAGTATATGGGTGATTTTGCATAATCTTTCATAGGCTCATAGAATCTATTGTATGGTCATCCTCGAACAATTCCAAGGATAATTCTAAAAACAACTCTGATCATCATTTCCCCAACCTAATTACTTCGTTTCTTAGTAACTACCTTTTTCCTTTACCAAGGATATGAAAGAAGTCCTATTTCACTTTCAAGCTTAACTACTTCATTTTTTTACTAATAATTACCTCACTTTTTGGTTAATAACTACCTCCCTTTTTACCTTACCCACCATGGATGTAATATTTAATACAATTTAAATTAAATTAAAAAATGGTATAAATAATAACGAAATATTGAAAACCAAATGGGAACATGATAAGGAAAAAAAAAGATTGAACGTCACTAGTAGTGTGTAGCAACATGGAGCCCAAGTTATTATTAATTCATGCATCACTCCTAGGTTCTTGTCTTGGTTCATTAACATGAATACCATGCAAACATACTAACTAGGACATACAAACAAACAAACAAACAAACTACATTTTCTAACATTTGAATGCATACAAAACAAAAAAATTAGAAGATAAAGAATGTTCAATTTTTCATTACATGATTTCTCCTCCCACATATGTCTCGAGTCCTCGTAAACATCACCTTTAATGCCTAACAATCCAAACAATTAACTAACAACCACCACTATTTTGCTAAACTTTTTTCTTTTATATTTCAAAAAATGGCTATAACTACTTAGCTCTAGCATCTCAACATAGCCAAGTGTCTAACAACAATCAATTTTCCACTATTGGCATTTCAACATGTTACCACAATTTGTCACATTAAGTCGACTTTTAGCTAATAACTAACTTCCTTCTAATCGAGTTGATTTGCTAAGTCAAGTCGGGTTGTTGCTTTGCCTTGTTGGTTCACCTTTATCATTATGATTAAGCATCCCTACTAATTTCTTTCGTAACAAGATTACATTCATCAACAACAATCATAGTCTATAGACCTTGTAAAAAGAAACTAACAACTATGGACTAGGTGGCTAGTGAGAGGCTGTTGGATACCAGGATTACTAGAGGTGCAAATGCTCTAAGACTATTTGTGATAATTAGTGGCCTCTCATTGGTTACTCGACATAACCATCCTGCATGAGAATTAAGATGCCCTCTTTTCATCCATAAAGTGGTTATGAAATGTTCATCCAAGTAATGAAGTGTTCCAGAATCATAAGGACCCCAGGATTATTATCTTGTGCTAACTAGTAGGTTGAAGGTTATGGTTATAACTTGTGACCTAACAACCAATCCGAGCATTGAACCCCTCTCAGAGAACCTAGTGAGCCCCTCTCAAGGCACTGGGCTCTTTGCAAAATATGCTTATAACCTATGTAATCTACTCTCGAGCTCTCATCTTAACAAGATGAGGGGATAGTAATAGCTTCATACTATTTAGGTCATATTCAAAATTGCACTCAAATGCATATGGACTTTTACCAATTCCATGGTGGATATATTACTTGAGTCTACATTAGACTTCACCAACTTGACTTTGCACAACTTGCGCAAAGTTCAACTTGGAGTTGGCAACATGCAAATGAATGTTCCATCTCAACTAAAATTACCTCATCTCACACAATTGCTCGTCCCACCATGGAGTTATCAAGTTCAAAAAATTTACTTAATAGCACCTTGTTCAAAGATTTCAAGAGAAAAATATTTGTAAATGATAGAGAAAGAGTCAGGGATAGAAATTTGTTTTGTAATCAATCAATTTCCTCCAACAAGAGTAAATGTGCATGTCTTCAGATTTCAGAGGTTTTATTGTGTTTTGAGGCTTCACCTTCTTCTTCTTCTTCAAGAATTCTCATATGAAGATGTTTGAGCCCTCTTCTTTCTTGTTCAGGGCATTTTGTAGAAACTTAAATCTCATGACAAAACACACTATGTTGCAGTGGAGGAGAAAACCTTGATTCGTGTTTTGTTTCTCTCCCCAAACAAAGAAGCTCTTAAGAGCTTTCGAAACTGTATTTTCCATCACAAGACTTTTTTCTATTATTTGAGGAACTTGGATTTGTGCAAAAGAAAATGCTTTAGAGGTTAAACAAGAGGAAGCAAGCCCCATTTTCTTGGCAAGCTAAATCTGAGCAGAACAAACTACATCTTGATGTTTTCGTGAACCAGCTTCTACTTTGCTTGCAACATCCTCTCTGAGCTCTAAAATTATTTTGCACAAATCCTATAAAAACCATTAGAAAGATACCAACAAAAACAACAAACAAAGGAAGCAAAAGAGTAAGAAAAGAGAGAGAAACCATGGAAACAGAACCCATGGGTATTTGATCAGTAATTTCAAGTTTCATCAGTTTTTAATTATTGTATGTCAATCATGAGAATGTTGTTCACTCTTCATGACAAAGGGGAGTTCTTCCTTTGCTGGCTGGCTTCATGAAGGCAAAAAAAGAATTGGGTACTAGTCTGAAACATAATATTTTAGCCTGATGATGCTAAGGCTGCGGTAGCTATGAACAAGTCCTGTACATCCATCATGATTTGCTACAAAATTGATGATACTAGTCTTTAGCAATATTTACTTTGCTGCAAAGAACTAGAAATATTCAATCATCTCTGCAGGCTCTGAATCCCTTTTCATATGCTTCAAGACTTGGAGAGATGATTCATACTCTGTTGAACTTTGATTCCCATCAGTATCATATCTTTAAATCATAATGGATTTGGAACTATTCACATTTTAAACATTTTATGACAATTTGCCATGGAGTGAAAACACATTACAAGGGCCACTTTAGGTAAGAGCATGTTTTTTTTTGGGGACATTTTGTATTATTTTGAGGATAGTTTTTCATTGATTTCGTCTATCATTTTAATAAACATGTAAAGTGGAATTTGATACAAAAGCTCACAACGTGATTTTTAATATTTTTAAAGCAAAAGTAATTTTTTAACAATTTTTTTTTTCAACATAGTTATGCTTGTTTAAATGAAAAACCTTATTTAAATATTTTTTGTGAGTGTTCATGTGCGAGTCTTGCAACTTGAAACAACAATATGTGTGGAAGTCCTATAGGTTGTGATGGTGACATGTGCAATGGAGGAATTTCGTGATTCATAAAGGCTTCCCAGGGAAAAATGTCACGTAACGTTTCAACTTTTACAAATTTCATGATCACTTGTTAGTTAATCTTTCCATTGCAACTTGATGGCACGTTTTGTTGTGTTGCATTCAAGATCATATTCTAATGTTTGTAGCTTCTTGAATGCTTAAACTCCACATTGACAAAATTGTTGCTTGACGCATCTTTTTAATTTATTGTATTTAGAATCAAATCCTAATGTTTGTAGTTGTTTGCAACCATGGAGTGGCATAATGATGAAGTTACAACAAATGTGGACTTTTGGAAGGTACGTTTGAAATTATATTTGTTTTTTATTGCAATCGATAGCTTTCGGCTTTGTTTATGGCTTGTTGAATGACAATGCTTGGGAAATTAAAATGTCACAATGTTAAGAAGTTGAATTTCAAATCAACATCGCATTCATGTTTTTGTGTTTTTGGAGTTATTCCTTATTTGTTGCTTGTAGATGAATTTTTTTTGTCTTTGTGTGTTGGTGTCAAATCCTGAGTGGTGTTGTGTTTGTTAATGTGCATTCCAAACTACAAGTTCTATTTGATTTCATACGTTTTTAAAGTCATCCTAGAGTTTTGTAATTTTTAAAGTTTTTTGTATTTGTAGAATTTGAGATTTGTTTCTCAATCAAGATAATAATTCACAAAACTTGTAAACTTCAACCATCTACACTATTCAGTGTTTTTTCCATCTCCGAAATATCGTGCCCCATCAAATTTTAATGAACTTAAGTTTTTATTTGTTTGAATCCTTTGCATGGCTAAATCTATCTCATAACAATGCAAACCTACAAATTAGGCAATACCTACCTTGTCTTCCATTTCATCACCCATGATCTTGATGTTTATTGCATTTGTGTTTGTGCCTAATTGATCTTAAAAAGGAAATGAGAAGGTTTGTGATAAAATTGTTGCAAGCCCTTCAAGATATCCTAAAAATATATCATTATTGAACCAAAGAAGGAATTTTCTTGGTTTATTAGAGTTTCGATTATTTTGGTTAAATGTGTGACCCTTTTTTTGTGGTTGTAAAATTATGCCAATCCTGTTTTAGACTTTTACAAGGAGAAACTTGGTTTCATGAAGTTGAATTACACAAAGATGCCTTTAAATAAAAAAATAAGGATATAGATTTGTATAATGATTTAAGTGTCTTTTGTTTTGCATGGTTATGAAATAAAACAAGCATAGATTGACAAGTCTTCACATCCAGTAATCACAAAACCTTCCATGTTGAAGCATTTGTTGTCACAATGCTACATTGTTCAAAATCTGGTAGCTAGTCAAATTTAAATATTGAAAAAAAAAATTAACAACTTGAACATACAACTCACTAAATTTGGAGTTAGCCAGTTATAAACATACACAAATTATGATAGCCACATCTAAAAATAATAATTTTCTGTGTAGGCAACTGGATCCGCTTGCCCCCCAAAAATTAAAAAAACCACCTTGACATACAAGTAGTCACAATTTGATCCTACCCAACCTATCACACAAATAATTGTCAACACTTGTGTAAAAGAGCAGCAGCAGCAGACATGACTGTGGTGACACAGTCTCCGAACAACAATTGGGCGAAATTTGGTAATTTGTTAATGGAAAAAAGGGAATTATCGCTAGAAAAGGGCATTAGTGTAGCCTTTTTCACAATTTATTAAAAAAGAGTGGTAAATACTACAGCCCGATGATACAAAACTCAAAGACGAAAAATCAGCCTATAATGCCTTCTAGTGTCTATTACACAACCAAAAGTGTGCATATGAAGACCCAAAATGTATGTCTGGGGCATCATATACTTTTTCATAAAAAGATGGATTGGGCCAAGGCAGCGAAGAGAAAAAAGATGCCGACAGTACTTTTGAACTGTCCGCAATAAGGACCCAGTGCTGATGTAAAGCCATGCTAGGAATAAGGGCAGTCATTGTACTACACCGTGCATGACCATCTACCCATGAATCCGTGTGCAAATGCGCCACATTAAACGAGCACCCACGGGCGCACCATCCACTGGATGCCTGTTATTCCTCAGGAGGGGATGAATCTCAACAGGGTAATATTTGTTTTCACCTGGGTAACCAATTCTGTAAGAAATAGGTATCATACATAGCTATATAGATAGGAAAATAGGTATGTATTAAACAAAGTAGATGGTTTATACATAAGTGAGGGCTGTTTTTTCTACCTATCTACTAACAACCTACCCACTGAGCTAAGTGCCAGGGTTAGCTAGGGAACTGGAACTCAACAGAAAACTGTTTCCTGACCACTTACCATCCATCCTTCATCGTGCACTGGTGGGTCCTGGTTCACTGTGGCAGTACAAATGGAACTAGCCGAGCAAGTGAGGAGACTTAAATTAATCAATATCGTCCAGGAAAAGTAGGCACGCGGTTGTAGAGATAGGTAGAAGGGAGGAAAATATATTGCACCACCAATGAGCATCCATTTGTTGAATCAGTGTGTAAATGGAACTAGCCGAGCAAGGGAGCAGACTTATATTATTAACCAATGTTGTCCAGGAAAAAGGGACGCGCTTGTAGCGGGTAGACTAAATCATTTGTAACCAAAAAAGGTTTCAGTGGCCAAATTGTTGGGGACCAAAAAAATTTGGTCACAATACAAATGGTGATTGAAAATTGGTTTTAGTCACCATTTGAAAAATCTTGATTGTTAAATGGCGATGAAAATCAACTATGATGATCAAAAGTTGACGATCGAAAAATTTCGATCACTAATAGAAACTAAAATCAGTTTCAGTCACCATACATAATGAGTTCATCCTGTGTGTACAATGGATTGTGTGTTAGTCCTAATGGACATGATTGACATGTGAAGATGGATGTTGACATGATGTGTGACAAAAAATGATGGTGTTCCATCGGTTTGGACAATCCTGGTTTAGCTTAGTAAAAGGTTTTAGTTTAATCTTTTTCATTATTTAGTTGTGCAAGTTGAATTTTCTGAAAAGTTGAAAAGTAGTTTCAACTTTATAATTAACTATTAGTTTTAATTAGTTGTTCAATTTCGTACGTACATAGACCTTTATTTTAAACTCTCTATATATACAATTTTTAGCATTGGAAAGTGTGTAAAATGTATGCATGGAATCAAATTCAATTTTTGACCTCAACCCAAAGGTTTTTGAATTTGAAAAAAATGTGCCAAAATTGAAACCACAAGGTGTAAAAATTGGAGAAATTGGGCTTAAACCCGCACTCGATGAACCTCCAAATAAATTTAAAGTGCCAAGTTTGGGATTGAAGGTTCTCTTAAAAAGGAAAAGACCACATAACATTCATATCCACATCTTCCTTTGCCATTTCCACTTTAGCGTCCTATCACAATAAAAATATATAATTATCATGGAGGAGAAATATTGTTGCTTTTCACCTGGAGGTTCTTAAGGTTCAATGTTGTTTAAGATGCATATGACTAAAGATCTATCCAAAGTCTATGAAATTTTTCACAATGTGGCATAATATCTCCCCAACATGGATTATGTCAAATAGTGGACATTGGTCAAACCTAGCTTAGAACCATGTTGTCGATAGTCGAAGTTTTCCAAATGGACATTGCCTTGTATTCGACAAACTATGAAAAACACACAATGCAATGACAAGCTTAAAAGGTGAATAACATAATTTGCCACCAATCTGAATATGGAACTTTTAAGGGTTTAATACAATAATAGGATGAGATTTATCCTTTTAAGTGTTCATGTGCAAGTCTTGCAACTTGAAACAACAATATGTATGGAAGTCCTATAGGTTGTGATGGTGACATTTGCAACGAAGGAGTTTCATGATTCATAAAAGCTTTCAAGGGAAGAATGGCAAGGTAGCATTTCAACTTTTTCAAATTTCATGATCACTTGTTAATTAATCTTTCCATTGCAACTTGATCGTTATTTTGTTGTGTTGCATTGAAGATCATATTTTAGTGTTTGTAGCTTTTCTTGAATGCCTAGACTCCACATTGACAAAATTGTCACCTGATGCATCTTTTTAAATTACCGTATTTAGAATCAAATCTAAATGTCCATACTTTTTTGCAACCATGGTCTAGCATAATCATGAACAACAAATGTGGGCTTTTGGAAGGTATGTGTGAAATTATATTTGTTTTTTATTGCAATCCGTAGCTTTTGCTTTTGTTTATGGCGTGTTGGATGTGAATGCTTGGGATATTAGAATATCACAATGTTAAAAGGTTGAATTTCAAATCAACATCACACTCATGTCTTTTTGTTTTTAGTGTTATTCCTTATTTGTTGCTTGTAGATCAATTTTTTTTCTCTATGTGTTGGTGTGTCAAATCCTAAGTGGTATGGTGTTTGTTAATGTGCATACCAAACTACAGGCTGCATTTGATTTCATAGGTTTTTAAATTCATCCTGGAGTTTTGTATTTTTTGACGTTTTTTGTATCTACAAAACTTGAGATTTGTTTTGCAATCAAGATAATAATTCACAATACTTGTAAATTTCAACCATCTACACTATTTAATGTTTCTTCCATTTGCGAAATATGGTGCCCCATCAAGTTTTAATGAACTTAAGTTTTTATTTGTTTGAATCCTTTGCCCCGCTAAATCCATCTTATAAGGATGCAAACCTACAAATTAGGCAATACCTACCTTGTCTTCCATTTCATCACCCATGATCTTGAACTTTATTGCATTTGTGTTTGTGCCTAATTGATCTTGAAAAGAAAACGAGAAAGTTTGTGATAAAATTGTTGCAAGCCCTTCAAGATATCCTAAAAATATATCATTATTGAACCAAAGAAGGTATTTTCTTGGTTTGTTAGAACTTCAATTATTTTGGTTAATTGTGTGACCTTTTTTTTCAGGTTGTAAAATTATGCTAGTCCTCTTTTAACCTTTTACCAGGATAAACTTGGTTTGATGAAGTTCAATTACACAAAGATGCATTTAAATTAAAAAATAAGGATGTAGATTTGTATAATGATTTTATTTATTTTTTTGTGCATGGTTATGAAATAAAACAAGCATAGAATGACAAGTCTTCACATCCAATAATCACAAAACCTGCCATGTTGAAGCATTCTTGTCACAATGCTACATTGTTCAAAATCTAGTAACTAGTCAAATTTAAATATTGGAAAAAAGAATTAACAACTTGAACATACAACACACTACACTAAATTTGGAGTTAGGCGGTTATGAACATACACAAAGTATGAGAGCCACATCTAAAAATAATAATTTTTCTGTGTAGGCAACTGGATTCGCTTGCCCCCCAAAAATTAAAAAAACCACCTTGACATACAAGTAGTCACAATTTGATCCTACCCAACCTATCACACAAATTTCAAAAAAGTAACATTGGTGACTAGCATCCCTGGACATATTTCGCCTTAATTGTAAACACTTGTGTAAAAGAGTGGCAGCAGCAGAAATGACTGTGGTGACGCAGTCTCCAAACGACAATTGGGCGAAATGTGGTGATTTGTTAATGGAAAAAAAGGGAATTATCGCTAGAAAAAGGGTAGTAGTGTAGCCTTTTTCACAATTTATTCAAAAAGACTTGTAAATACTACAGCCCTGTGATACAAAACTCAAAGACGAAAAATCAGCAATTGTTCCTTATTGCAGACAAAACTACTATCTGTTTTCTTTTTCCCAGACTGCCCAATTGCCTGATCCAGATGTCTCTGGTGATGTGCAATCTTGG
>Ga0209611_10006634_pt1 | contig 18848 bp, 16 predicted proteins | sample S1TSphgellanicum_3_FD_187693 | JGI IMG/M metagenome (GOLD analysis project Ga0209611, IMG submission 187693) | Host-associated microbial communities from peat moss isolated from Minnesota, USA - S1T2_Fc - Sphagnum magellanicum MG (SPAdes) (version 2) | ecosystem: Host-associated > Plants > Peat... | reverse complement strand
GTACATGATCATGTCACAACCCAACAGGGATTTTCTTAATTAGTAAGGAATTACATTCTTAGACTAAGAATTTAGGCTGCTTCTATGCAATCCCCTTCTTCCGTAACTAGCGGCCCAGAAACCTAAAACCTCTAAGGACATCTTTCCATTAGGCCGATGTGATCAAAGCAGCTTTCCATTATGTTTTCTCAACTAGAAATCTTCACAGCCATTTCATAGCTCTATAGGTCAATGCTACTGCAGGAGCCGTGAGTCAAAACTGTGATTCGGCATACATACGGTGAGATCTGTTCTTTTTTCTTTCCATGAGAACTTGCGTTCCCATAGTTCCTAATATGATTAATTGCATATCTTCTACGCACTTGCGACTCTCCAATGGAAAGAGACTTTCCCTGCTGCTGCAGCAAGAAACGAGGCCCTATATCAATGGCTTTGCATTAGGCTGCTGTGATCAATCCACGACTGTGTGTAACTGTGATCACAGTAGCCTAATGGAAAGAGAGCCTAATAATGAGCGTGCTTGTGAAATCCATTGGAAAACCACGCAAAAAGATAAGGTAGGGAGATGCATGCGAAATGTGTTACCAATTATATCAACAGTAGTTCGACCGTTGGTGAAGCGACCGGTAGGACCAGCGGGAAAGTCGACACCATTATGAGGGTAGTTTGCCTTTGAGAGACTATCAATATAGTTGTTATTGCCGGGGTCTCCTAACGAGTCTCCGAAGGAAAATGATGCGGGGACGGCTTGGGAAGCCACCGGTAATATGGGCCACACTTGAGCCGCAGTACACAACAACAAAACGCTAATCAATCTAATGAACCACGAACTTTCTGCATCCATAGCTTCTGCGATTCTGCGCGATTCCCCAGTTCCCAAATCACCCCGCGTCATGAAGTCAATGAGTACGCATGTACAGTGAAAAAATGCGGATCAGTAAAATGCAGATCAGTAGGAAGTATTATATGCAACAACAGTTACTACAGTTTCCAGGAACAGAATCGACTAATGCAGAAGAAGTGTTGTCTTTGCTACAACTTCTTGGTTCAAGTATTACGATCAAGCAGAACCAGTATAAGATCAAATGTGTAACTGACTCCATCATTTCTTCCCTCATCCTTTCCCTTGCGAAATGTATGGGGTCACAACTAAGCGAAATAGATGCGTGACAGGGGTCAGAAAAACAAACCTTGACGTGATTCGTTTGATGAAGATACAACTTCAGCTGCGCACACTCTTAAGAGGAGTTGCCTGGTCGTCACAAGCAGTAGCAGTACACGAGGAAACACTACTGAACAAATCAGGCCCGCACGATACTGTTGTGCTTCTTCAAACCACATTGCATCTTGGAACCATACATTGCAGTATTGAAGCTCAGCTGCAGTCCAAAACTTTGAGACGACATATACAGCACGAGAGGGATTTTATTAAAGCTCCCTGTAGGTCTCCAGCGAACACAACCCACATAGAGTGAAAGAGAATGGAAAGGAGCTTGGGAGCCGGTATTACAATGTGATCAGCGCCAGGAAACATTAAGTGCTCAACTCCAGTACGTGACCTACCACACTGCCGGCATTTAAAGCACGCATTTGCTCTGTACTGTAGGTACAGCTACAACTGGGCACCGGTGACTGGGGCATATGTAAGTATGGAAACCCATATAGAGCAAGCTTAAACCAATGTCCAGAACATCAAGATATTGAACTATATAGATGTCACTACATTTAAGTCCTTGCTCTTGTTTAGTGCTTGCCCATTCATTCATGGAATCTACTGAATCAATGTTGAGAAAATGAAGATTGATTAAAATACACTTGCACTCATTACGACTGCACTGCAATGGAGTCCGGACTGTCTCTGGGAAGACCATTTCCATGAGAGATGGATCACATCATCTCTTCAAACATGATCTCCCTAATACCGCGTGGTTTTTTGCAGCATTCTCATCAGTCACATCTTGCACCTTGTGGAAAACATGCTCACAACGCGATTTATTGGCTCTGCTCAGAGGGGAGAGAAAACGTATCTGTGTAAGATTTGCGCATCAAAATTTGGTTTTAACATACCCAATGTGTGAGTGACATCTGGAGTGTGATGTGTGCATATGATGGGTGGATGGGCATGTTCCATGCATCCAGATGAAAAGTAATAAATCCAATAAAGCAGGCTTTTATGCATCTAGATGAAAAGTATTAAATCCAATAAAGCAGGCTTTTTATAAGTTTGAAGCTGCTGTAAAAGGCACAGTCATTATGCGATTACAGTTTGTACTCAAGAATGATCAAGCCCTTACCCATTATGTTGGGCAAGGCGTTAGGCAAGCACATTAGGGCAAGCTTGGTGATGCGCCCAACAGAATCATCAAGCCCTTGCACATTATGTTTATGTAAGGTGCTAGATTGATGCACCCAACAAAATCATCAAGCCCTTTTCCAATATGTCCGAGAAGGCACCAAGCAAGCCCATTAGGGCAAGCTTGGACATCCACCCAACAAAATGATCAAGCCCTTGCCGAATATGTTTGGGTAAGGCACCAAGCAAGCCCGTTAGGGCAAGCTTGGACACTGCCCAACAATATGAACAAGCCCTTGCCCATTCTGTTGGGTAAAGTGCCAACCAAGCCCATTAGGGCAAGCTTGGACACCCACCCAACAGAATGATCAAGCCCTTGCCAATGTTGGGTAAGGCATCAAGCAAGCCCGTTAGGCCAAGCTTGGACACCACCCAACAATATGATAAGCCCTTGCCCATTATGTTGGGTGTAGCGCCAACCAAGCCCGTTAGGGGCAAGCTTGGACACCCATCCAACATGATGGTCAAGTGCTTCCCCAATATGTTGGGTAAGGCACCAAGCAAGCCTGTTAGGGCAAAGCTTGGACACCACCCAACAAAATGATCAAGCCCTTGCCCATTATGCTAGGTAAAGCACCAAGCAAGTCCGTTAGGGCAAGCTTGGACACTCGCCCAACATAATGGTCAAGTGCTTGCCCAATATGTTGGGTAAGGCAAAGCTTGGTGACACACCTCATGTAATTGGGCAATTGTGAGACCATTCCATAGATTCAACCATTTTTAAAACAAATTCTTGTTCAGCATATGTGTTGGTCACTATTATGATTGTATGAACATCACTGGAAGATTATGTCTATAAAGTGGTCCAGAAAATGACATCATCTGTTAACCCAGAAACGGTTTGTTAATGTTTTAAGCCAAAAACCACAGAAACGGTTGTCCACGCACTTTACTACTTTTGGAAAGACACTAGATACCCGACAACAAGAGCTGTGTCCGGGCATCAATGCGTCTCCCATTGTTGGGGAAACTTTTTGATGAAACTCTCTCACTTGTGTCGTCGAATGCGAATTGGCTTGGAGGCAAGAGATTTAAGAGGCGGCCGCGGACATCCTTTAGCACAAAGTTGGTCAGGACACACGCTTTTGTAATTACTAATGCGCACAAGGGAAAAGTAGACCTAAATATCTGCTAACCAGGCAGGCAAGCAGGCAGGCACACACACACACACACACAGACACATGGCTCGTACTACTATTGAGCACCAGCTTTTTATGACAACATTAAATTTTCTCATTGACATTTGTGTACCCACACGAGAATTGCTTTTCTAAGTTCTTGAAGAACCTGACAGAATGTGCATCATTGTGCATGGTGTCGGAAGCAGTGTTGTTTTCTTTTAAAGGATTCTGATGAATAGCTTTAATGGCGACCTCGTTCCTCAGCAGGCAGCCATTAACACTTGCCAGGAGACCTACTTGTTCAGGTATACTTACTTTGTGCGAGTCTGGCGAAAGAGCAGTTCTGATGATTTTTTTGGCCTCAAACCCTCCCTGAAATTTGTAGCTGTGTGGTAGCCAGTAGCCAGATCCAAATCAAGAGCGGAATCCGGCGACATTCGACACTTTAAAAATCACTTGGAAGGAAGGAAGGAAGGAGTCCTGTTGTGTTGGGCAAAAGCCCCAGAGTCGTGGCATTCCCAAAACGAGGGGTCTGTGAGAGGTGGTAATTGGTAGGTAGTAGTGTTTTTCTCTTTCCTTTTGCCAATTTTTTGATGTAGCCAAAGTGGCAATCATCCAGAAAAAACACAGCCAAATTCACAAGGCACGGGAAGCAAAGGCTCTTTTGCCAATAAGTACACATAAGATCCCTCTCACTCTTAAGGAACAAGCATGCGATCCTTAAAGGACAAGGTGTAATATACCTCTCAAGATATTCCCATATATAAGCTACCCTTCAAATTCACTAGGAATTTGTTTGAGAGCATCTCCACCAGCATGCTCCAAAAGCACTTCCGCTGGGAAAGCCTATTTCCTAAAGGTGGTCATTGTGAAAACACAACCCCACCAATGATGAAATAGACTGTTTTTAAGCAAGTCCCATGAAATTTTGGGCCAAGCCCCACGCCAAGTTAAGGTTTCGTACAGGAGTGGCAAAGGTTGGCAATGGGTGCTGCGATGTCTATCACCATGGATGTTTGCATGGGAAAAAAATGCGAGAGCTTGGAGCTTCAAGCTCTTCTCATGATTGAAGTTTAGATCTTGCAAAGCTTGAAAATTTCAAGCTTGGCAATAGCTTAAAGCTGTTGCGAGTACAATGGTGATGTGAACTCCTCACATGGTCAATGCAAGTTACACTTGACCAATATGGACATCACAAATGCAATTTTTGTTATGTGGGTATAATTGATCAAGATAACATGTATACTAAATCTTGGAAGTACCAATTTAGGGACTTGATTTAATATTTCAATATGTGTATGTTGCATGTATATTTATTCTATCACTTATAAAATTAAATAAATTATGAATCTTCAAAGTAAAAAATTATGGACTATTATTTAACTGAGAGTTTCTTTATGGATTTCAAAATAGTAGAACCATTAATATGTATAGTTGTAGGGGACTCACAACTAGTTAAATAATATATCAATGAATACAATTTTCAAGGATTTCACACCTTGAATGTTATTACATATTCCATGGAAACAATTTTGACATGTATTGGGTAAATGAGGAAGAAGAAAATTTGAAAAATGAAACCAATCAATTATTAAGGAATTTTCATAACATGGAAATGTTTCAAGTGGCAAAAGATGTAATCAAACAAAATAGGTGGTTGTGGCATTAATCGACAAAATAAAATTAATATGAAAAAGAGGAACAACAATTAACATATTTTGACACAAAGGAATTGTTTTTTTTTAAAATAACCAATCAATCAAAAAATGTAAGGAAATACAAATGAGGAAAGTGTTGCATGAATTCATGAAATTACTTCCATTTTTTCCCAAGCGATGTGTGAAAAAATACAAGGTGTTACCTTATTGAAAATAATAATAATTTATAATTTATTTAAATAGGGTGCTTAGAAATGAATTATGAAAGTATACGTAGAATATATTTATGATATTTTCAATTTGAGTAAACTATTTCTTAATTTTTTATTATTTCATGCCATACTAGAAACTAAAAATAAAAATAATCTTGGATAGAAAATATACAAAAAATGATTTCCTTTATATACGTGTTTATGAAATGTTGGCCAAGACATTTTATAAAGCCAAATTGAAGGAAGAATAAAAAGTGACTTTTCAAGATACATTTAAATAGTATACCAAATTAGGGTAAAATACAATCAATCAAAGAAAATATATGAACCTGTGCATTGGATGGTCCCTTTGTTCTAATAAAACATTTTTTCTTCAAAAAAATTTAACATGTTAATGTTATTTCCCACCATTTTTACAAACATACCAAGGACTTGGTCATGAAATTTCAATTTACATTGTGTGACCACTTATGCAATTGTTGATGGTGGTGCAATCTTCAAAATACCATGTTATTTGTCTTATCATTTCATAAATTTTTCATGTCACTTACACTAGAAAAAATCATGTTGTTTACAACCAGTCACTATGCAATTACATGCAATTAGTTATTGTTTGCAACTAAATTGATTATGCTTGTAATTACAAAGTTGGTAAACTATAACTTTTGGGTCACAGGGTTGTGTGTGCAACTAACATGCAACTAATGGTGTACAAAGTGAACATGTGTTATAAAAATAACAGCTTAAGCTAATATATACCTAAGTTAATATACACAACATATTTACATAGGATATTTATTAAAATATTATAATTCTACTACTAAGGCTAAACTTGGGTTAAACGAACCTAAACTTAACTAATCATGGTTAAACTAAACAGTTGTTAATATTATGTAAAATTATCTATGGTCAATAGGCTACAATACTTAACCATTAAATATCATAACCTATGGTACATAATTGTATTATAATATTGTTGATCATAATAGGTCATATATGGTTATTTTAACATATTTTAATTATATTTATTATCATTATTATTGAATTATTATTATTATTAATTATATTAATATAGTTATGGCTAGTAGACTACACAAGTTAATCTATAAGTATCCTAGCTTAAATTATGTAATAGTATGTTATTATTGATTACTACCTATTATAGATAATCATAACTATTAAGAAATTTTTAATTATATTTATTATGTATTATTTATTAAATTTTAAATATTATTATCATCATATTGTAATATCACTACCTATTAACTTTTATTATTTATAATATAATTAATATAGCTAGCAGGTAAACTAAGTTAGTATGACATAAATACTAGGTTGTAATTACATGTAGGTCGCAACTACATTGATTGAACCTACAATTTTCTTTTTATCCCATATTTTTTTCCTACATTCCAAGCATGCACATTATTTATGTACATTAATCTTGTTCACAAACCAAATACCAAATGCCATTTGGGATGAACCAATGAAAGAAGCTTGACTAGAGAAACTAAATTCAAACACAAAATTAAATTATTTTAAACCTACCTACCTACAACCTACCAAGTTATGACATACCTACCTATGACCAACCTAGTTACCTACCTATTTAATTAATTAAAAATCAATCTGCTTTTAAAATTACCACATGTCAACATATGATTGGCTTTCACAAATGGACATATGTCAAAATTCAATCATATTTTATTGGATGGTTGAGATATTATTAATTTATTAATAAAAATAAACAGTGAAATAAAGTTGAAATGTCATGTGTCACCATCCTATTGGACAAAATTCAACAAATTATATTATTTAGTGTCATTTGTCACATAGATATTTGAATGAAAAATAAAGTGACATATGTCATAACCTAAACTCATAACCCATAACATGTGTCACCCATCCCAAAATTGCACTGTAATTGCATATAAAGTTGCAATTATGCAACTACATTGCACAAATACGTATAGATGCATTAATAAATTCAAATTATACATATTGTCATGCCATGTAAATGTATGTTGCATGCAACTTGTCTTGGGCAACTGTAGGGATTGTAGTTGCATATGTCATGAATAACTAGAAACAAGTTGCAAATGATAGATGCAAAATGCAAGATTTGTTCTAGTGTTCTAGGAGTAATAAAATCATTCACTAAAGTCATCACCTACTTCATCACTCCCACATTGACACCAACATTCATCCATTTGTTCATAAAACTTACATTCATGTCATCCTTTTCTAAACACACCATTATTCATTTTGTCTTTCTTACAATTTTTGAAAGAGAATTAAACTTTCTTTACAAGCCACACAAGTTCTTAAAGAACCCAAGATTGAAGCTACCATTTTTGCAAGTAATTGTACTCATGTGTGAAGGCTTGAATCGCAGAAATATCATTAACAAAAGTGTATTTGAACATCTTAATGATTATATTTGTTACACCAACAAATTCAAAAGTTTGTATTCTCTAAATATGTAGTTTTGCAAAAAAACACATTTTTTCAATGGAATTTCATCCAAAATTTTAATTTTAAAAAATATTTTATATTTAATTAATGTATACCAATATCATACACCATTAAAAAATTCACCCAAGAATTCCATTCACAACCCTAGTTTTGAAATATATATTCAAATTTTCAAACTTTCAAACTTTCAAAATATATATTATTTTGTCACTAAATATTTTATACATTCAAAATTTTCAATGTTTGTTGGATTTCTTGAAATAATTGATTAGACTAAGTTTAAAGCTAATCATATATACTTAAAATAAACAAAAATAATCTAAGATGTGATGTTCATACATTACAAAAAAAATTAATTATAGAAAGATCATATGTACGACTACAATTTTTGGGGGGTTTAGTGTGCTTTTACCATAAAATGACATGAAATGTGAAAGTTAAGAAAAATGACCATATGATAAATGTATCACTAAATATAACCTAATCATAAGTATCATTAATGAGTTCAAAAATTTAACTCATAACACGTGATATTTGAAATTACCAATACATGTATTGAATAATCTAACAAAATCACATCTACTTTTGAGTGAAATGTATGGATACAATGACATTCATTGGATCATCCGTGCATTTCATACAAAACCTCACAAATTTTAAAATGAATGTATGAATAATCTAGTGAAGGCCGTGGTACACTAATCCATGTATTATGATCAAATGCTACATGTTTTGTTGAAGGTGTATGCACTATGCCATAAATTTTAATGAACAAGTATATTGTAGCCTTAGGTCAAGTTTGACATTAAATAATTCTTAAAAACCTAAAACGATTTTTTTGAAAAAAAGTTGTTGAAGTGCCAAAAAATGTGATAAATGCACTTTGAGACTAACAAAAAAACCTAGAAATTTGGCTCCATTTGTCGTGCAACTTCAATAGACATGACAAAATGTCATCCTTTGTTGCACAACTTTAGCAAGCATGATTTCACACATAGATGCCCAAGGTGAAGAAATGTCATGCCTTCACATACATGGGCAAGGTAAGGCTCCTCACTTATAATGATCAAAAAATGTAAAAAGAAAAAAGCTTGTTTTGGAGCAACAAAATCTTCTTCTACTTCTTCTATAAAATTACCGAATGTTGACTTACCAGTAAAGAGACATACAATGAATTCTTTCTTCCTCATGTGTGATTTGATTTGTGTAGCAGTGACTCTTAATGTTCATGTTGCACTCGGAAGTAATGTGGAAGATGTGGTGATTGGGCACACTAAATGTTGTGGTCAATAGTTTCAAGCTCTTTTTGACTATCTTTTGTTTGGCAATTGTTCTTTTTTGCTACCGGTGGAATTGTTATTTGAAGTAGAAGATGAGGAATATGGTGTGGCAATAGTAGATGTCGATGAATTGTGGTTCATGTGTTTTAGTCCTAGTAGTAGCAATAATATTGTGGAGTCGAAGAACAAATAGCTCACATTCAAGCTAGATAACAAGTTGGAGCAAAAGAGAAAAATGTAGTTAGCCATGGAATTTGGTCTTTAGCTATGGCAAGTTGTAGTTTGGTTCCAAAATAGATGTGTTTGCTAGGAAAAAAAACAATTAAAACATGACTACTAGGTGTTGTCATTGGATTACAACAAATTGAAAGTTTAGTTTGAAACCATTGTCCAACAAAAAAAAAAACTTGAAAATTGAAGTGAATAAAATTCTTCTTCTAAACTATGAATTTTTCTCATGTTTGACCATGTCTTCTAGTCATCCTCCTTGACAAGCTCTAATCCTGAATTCTTTTTTTATTATTCAAGTTGCTTACTCACCATCAGCTGGTATGTGTTTTTCTTCTGTTGCAATAAGTTCAACATTTGTCAGGTCAAAAGAATGAGCAGTAGGTGCTATTGCAAGAGCCATCTCGATCTAGGAGTCATGAAACTACAACAATAATGACACTGCCTTCATCATCAACATAGAAGTTGAAGGAAGAGGTCATCGTATTACAATAGTTAGATCACAAGGAACAATCCACAAATTGGACTGCAGATCGAGACAATTGTAGTAATTCCATGGAAATCCTCAACATAGACATATATTGATCTTAACATAATGTGAACATCATTTGTGCGTCCATGCATTTAAATTACATCTGTCAAATGAATTTCATTAAATTTTTTAACTAACAATTTTTTTAATAATTATCTTTTAATCATTTTTAATTAATTATTCATTTTTAATATGTCAAACCTAACCCAAGGCTATTGTAGTTTTGTTGAATTTTTAACACTTTTGCATTTCCTCCTTCACATTCACAAAAAAAATATTTTATAAGGTTTCAAGAATCTTACCTTTTTTGGAACATTCTTCACAAATTTTGGCTTCATTTCATTAGGAAGAAAAATCATCTTGAGCAAATCTAAATCTCCCCAAATTTCCTTATCTTCTTTTCAACACCTTTTTCCTTCAATTGTTGTTTTCCTTGTTTTTTTTTCCTATTGCCTTTTTCTTTGGTATTTTTTCTTTCAAAATTAAAAGGCCTATAACATGAACTTCATAATCTTTGTCATCAACAATTGTGCTTGATATTGCCCCACTCTTCATCCCCACCTTTAATTTATGTCATAAATTGGCTTACAACTACAATCTCTTAAAAGACTTTTTAAATGTAGTGGTCAAATGAAAATAACATTAGTAATTATATGCTCTTACAAGCAATTCCTCAATGCAATAAAACTATCAATGGGTAAGCCACTTAACAAAAAAAATGATCCATATTGTTGCCATCATAAAAAACCCATGAATTACTTTATGAAAAACCTTCCATAATGCCAACTTTCTTTCATTCAAAAGTGCAACAATGATGAGTCAAAGAAAATATTCATGGAAAACAAAAGTGAAAAATAAAAATAAGATGCATCCTTTTCATTCTCCTTACTTCCACATCTTTTGAAATGGTTCCCATCCAACAACCAAGATTAGGAAATAATAATAGTAAAATAATGATAAAACTATTGGGTCAAGCCCAAGAAGTTGGATCTTCATTTTATGAGGGTTCCTCTTTCATCAACTAGCCCAAGAATTTGGCATCAAAATAATGACATGTAAACAACTTTTTCATTTTTGGGTTCTTGGGCTTGGGCCTAAATGTAAAACTAATGGGCCCAATGTTGATCCATATTTGTAATAGGAGTGTTCCATTTTAAGTTGGGCCAATTCTTGGGCCCTAACATAAAGTGGGCGTTAAGGCCTATTCATCATGTAATGTTTATAGTAGTGTTGGGTGGTTATTAGGATCCATAGCCATAGTTCACTTTTTTTTGAAGATTTTAAGTAATTGTCATCAAATTACCAATTCATTTTATTTTATTTCATGGAAACCATTGGTTCTTTAAGGTTTTTGAAATAATTAGGACTAAAGGTTCTTTGATTCTAGTTTTTTTTCAAAGAACTAGAAGTAACGATTCTTTATAAATTCAAATAATTATACAAAATTGGTTTAAATAAATGCATTTGGTCCTAGCAAAATAAAAATGCACATGAATTTGAATTGCTAATCATAGCCATGAACCTTGATTAAATATTTTCTTCTAATATAAAATTATCATTCCCAATTCACTAGAAGATAAATTGTTGTTTACAATTGAAAAAAATTGCAAATGGCATTTTAAAATTGCAACAATGCTTTTTAATTGCAAAACTTGGTTACAAATGACATTTTTCTTCTATGATTTGTGTTCCTCATGGTCACTTTAATGGTGATGATTATCAAAACATGAAAATCAATAGAAGATTAAAATTTTATAACTAGTAGTTAGACTTCGAAACTACCATATTCATACATATGAACTCATTAAAAGAAACCTTGTTTTTTATAATCAATAAATTTGTGATTACATGTGACTAATTGTTACATGTAACTATCCATGATCCTTTTTGCAATTACATTTGATTCCTAACACATAATTTTGCCACTAAATTGTGATTAGGTGTTTTCTCATTCTTGCAAATGGATTATTATTATTTTCACCTACAAAAAAATAAATTACATCACATTAATCACAACCAAAATTAATTTTTGCTAAGAACTATGATGTGAACCTAGAGCCCATAAAGGTATAGTAAAATTTACTAGTGGTATACTAAGGGTATATATACCTAATGGTACATTAGATTTAAGGTATATTTTAAAGATACATTAAGGATCTAATTATCTATAAGTTAGACATACTTATTAAAAATATATTATTCATAATTATACCATCTTGCAACATTGTAAAAGTCACCAAAATAGTTGCATTATAATCAAACAAATTCACATAAACCATATGTATATGGTCTGATCATAGGATGATACCATATAGATTGACCACAAAGTTCATTAAAAAGTTGATGATGCCAACACTAATGTTGTTTGCAACCAATGGTTGCATGTGATTTGTCATACATAATTAATAAGATAATAGTTATAAATGTTGCTTACAATTAAACATTATTCACGAACGCCACTCACAAATTTTCAATTTTTCTTAATGCATTTAACTACTTTAAAACATAACATAAGTTGGGATTCATGGTGTTTTTTTGAAGCATAAAACATTAGGTACAAATTGGTCTATTTTATTTTTAACATTTTGTGGTCAAATATTCCAAAACAAAAATCTATATTAAATATAAATATATCATGGATGAATAGCTTTTCAAAATAGTTTTTGTTTTATGTTTTTAAACATTTCATTTCACCTTTTTCTTGTTTGTTTATATTTTGTCAAATTTGAAATGTCATAACATTGTGACCTTAGCCTTAGGTCCGTGACCAAGGCTAAGGCATGAAATGGGGAATGGACTAGGAGAACGTTTCAAGATTCAAACATTCTCACAAGTTTGGATAATGAGTCCCAACATTCTTAAGTGGTTTTTCTCATTTTGAAAGTTGGAGTCTATAATTATGGAAAAAAGAAAGTTCAATAGTGAAAATGGCAGTTTGGAATTTGACCATTAAAACCCGAGAAACAAGGGTCAAATAACCTTCAAATTGAACATGTGAAATGGTGTCACAAAGATCTCATCAAAGGCTACAACTTCTCTTTTGAAAGTTTTTATTTGAAGTTATATATGTAGGATTTATGAAACTAGAAAGTTGTGATATTCATAATTTAATAAGTCATAAGTTTTGAAATTTTATCCTAAGAATCCCAAGACTTTTTGCCATTGTGATGCATACATCATTGTTATCATATAGTATACTACTAGTTTGGACCCCGTGCCTAATGCACAGGTTTGTGTGCATTTGACGGTACATATTACGAAATTACGATTACAAACTACAGTTCCAAAACCTCTTTATATACGACATTTCACATCTATCTATCGGAACCTTGGCCGTTGAAAATCTTGATGTTTGCACTAGTTGTGACTCATGAAATAGCAACATACAGTTGACCATGGGAATAGACCGAAAACGGCAAATATACCCCAACGTTGTTGAATGTCTGACCTTGACTCTTGTTGATTGTGATCGCAAATGCCACTCAAACTAAAAATTGACGACAACGCAAAACAAATGGCCAGTCAATCCCGGAGGTGGACATGATGATGCGAGGTATGAACACACGTTTACCGACATTGTTCCCTGTGATGATCTCCTCGTTAATGACACGTTGACCCAATCTTTTGACAATCAACCTCGTACCATTACACAATCCTATTGATTGATTGAGATTACCCAACAAAAGGATTGGCACACCCACTTTGAGTTGCAGCTCATGATTTGCGATATCGCTGAATCGCAAAGTGTTCCACCGGATACAATGAATCCATTAAAACTCATGTAGCAACATTTGCACCTTCTTTTGTTGGAGCCAAACAATTTGCGCTCAAGTACGTGTGCGATTCTTCAGATAACGATTCTAAAATTGCATTGTTGACTTCATCAACATCAGTATTTTTGGGGGCTATAATGCTGCATTGCATAAGCTACATGGCATCCCCAGAGTGGCACTGGTGATCCGGATAGATGGTTCGGATTAATCCTCTTAAGCTGCAATCTTCTGCTGGTAGCCTCATATGGGATGGAATCTTGATCCAATCTGGATCGACACCTTCTTCTCCTGCAATGGCGAGAAGACTACCGTCTCCAACATTCAACACCCATTTAGTAAACTCTCGTTGTTTTTCAGAATTGGTTGCCATGACTCACATGTTGATATGAAGACGAAGAATTGTAACATGTTCCCAAAGATGTGATCGAGGCAAGGAAGCACTAACAATGTCTTCTCGTCCCGCCTTGGGAATGACAGGCAAGGTTTGACGAAAATCCCCACCAAGGACCACGGTTTTCCCACCGAAGATTTTCCCAATTACCTGTGCGTCATCCAATTGCATCAAATCATGCAAGGTGTGATTAACAACTTCGAAAACTCGGTGATGCATCATCGATGCCTCATCCCAAATGATCAGATCAGCTTTATGCACCAACTCGGCCACTTTCATCTCTTGTGTGATGTTGCAAGTTGACTCATCGTGCAGATCAATTGAAATCTTGAATCTTGAATGGGCGGTTCCGCTGCCTGGAAGCAACAAAGACGTAATTCCTAATAAGGCAACTGCAAGCACGATTTTGCCTTGCCCTCATAGACAGGACAGAAGTGTTGTCCAAACAAATGTTTTACCGGTTCCACCACTGCCATACACAAAGAATAGTTTGCCTTCTTTGTTTGTCACGGCATTCAAAATAATTTCGTATGCGTTGCGTTGATCATCATTCAACCTATCTTCTGCATTGTCCGCATGTGCGGTTAATGAATATCGATCATAAACCAGTTCTTCTTGGACCAATCGGTTTCCTCCATGAATAGAAGGGATGTAATTAGACTTGGGAAGTGTTAGAAAATCTTCTAGGCAGTGTCCATTGCGCATGAGAACTTGATCGATCTCATACAATGCACGATCCTTTAATGCATACTCAGGAAGGGTAACAGTTGGATCAGCACGCTCACAGTGTGTCATTACTTCAATGTCATCGCTCAAAGACTCCCAATGTGCATCCCATAGCTGTCTGGGATTCGTGACCTCACAAAACATCAACATGGAAGCAAACATGTCACGCAGCTGTCGTCCCGAAGCCCAAACACCGGCTTCTTCCAAGGCTTGATCCCATTGATTGTCATTTGCAAGCAAACCCATCGCAATGCATGCATCTTTGAATGTGTCGTGCTCTCTGCCATCCACTGTTCGCAAATGTTTGTAGGATGTGGCACCTCTGACGCAGTTCAGCAGCATTCGCAAATAGTAACGTTCACTCGATGTTGGGTGTGCGTAATACATGCGACCAATGGCAAAGCCTCTCTTGGCAGTGTCCATCGCTTCAACTTTTGATTCCACACCCATTGCTGAGGGAATTGATTGAATGTAAGGCTTCGTGTAACTTCCGATTCTTGGTTTGTTTTGAACCATTATGTCAGCATCGTTCTAGAAATGGCTGACCGTGTTGCCACTTCCTGCACATCATTGCCATCGCGAAACAACACCATTTGCTGATTGGGCAAATGGTATTGCAGACACTCAACGGTAGGAAACCGCTCATGCATATCAAACTTGAAGATGCGCCACGCTGCTTCCGATGCAGATACATAACGACAATCAAGATATCTTTTAATTTCATTAGTATCGACCACATTTCCTTTGGTGGCATTGTCGCTCTGGCGCGAGATCTTAACAGTTGCACAATCATGTCTTTTATATACGTACTTGAATAGATACTTGACTGCACGAATATTGTTGTAGACCTTAACGTTGATGTGCGCATCGTATTTGGTCGATAAATAGACATTGTGCAGTACCACCCAACGATTGTCCAATTCAATGCCATGAACCACAACTATGTGCCCCGTATCTCTACGCCAATAAATAGGGTCTCTATTTACATCCGTCACCGTCTCGGATTGGAACTTGCGTGGATATTGTTTTTTACATTTGCCTTCTTCCATGCACGGGGCATTTGGGAACACAGCTCCACATGGACCATGCATCATGCATTTGGCAACTGTCTTGTGGGCCAACTTGTTTGTTTCTGAATTCGAAAGTTCAGCACTGATCATGCGGTCTACATCTTCGACTGTGTGTGGCTTGTAGTCTTTGGTAAAGAAGATGAGGATGTGTGCATGCGGCAGCCCACGCTTTTGAAATTCAACGACATAAATTCCCGCAATCGTGCATCCCAAAATATGCTTCTTGTGAATGTCATTGATCAACTCCTTCAACTTGATTTTGAACATTCGGGTTACCAAATTCGGTTGATCTTGAGGTTGCTATCCGAACAGTAACGCTCTCTTGATTTCAAGCCACTAGGGATTGCAAGTGAATGTAACGCATCCGGGCAACCTGCCCATTTGCAAATTACCATGGCATCTTGATAATTCTGAACCATGTGACATGGATGTACTATGAAAGAAGATGGAAGAATGATCTTCTATCCGATGGTAACATCGTTATTGTCACCTACAACAATGGCATCTGAAGGCCTTAATAAAGATCCGCGCGAAGTTTTTTTTGATTTAGGCGCAGATACTTTAAAACGATTTTGTTCGATAGCCGCATAAGCATCCACAATGTATTGATGCCGCAATCGGTCACCTTGAAGCAACGCAATGCCATCAGTGTCTCGATGTTGAAGTTGATAATTGTAAAATTCTGCCATTGTCACATTGTAATGCTTTCTTTGAAGCTCAGATTCTTCTACATGGTCGTCATCCAAATCTACGTCAGCAACAACACCATTGAGCGGAATATTCGGATGCCATCCATCTTCACCGTAAGGAAATAGCAATGGATAATGTAGAGCCATGTATTCCACATGTAGTTCGGAAATACGCTGAAATGGGCCAGCTTGCTGAGCAAGCACGATGTCACGTTTGTCTACAGCCTCAGAACCATCTCCTACCATCAATGCAGCGACTTCATCGGCCGTCGGCACATTGTATCGACCGGCATCCTTTGTTCGAAAGGCAATGAAACGCAATTTTAGATCCATGGGAGCACCTTCTGTTGCCATCATATCCCTTGCCATTTTGAGCATTTCGACATAGGGATTGATATTGTACATCATGGTCAATAATCGATCTAACGTCGTTGGATCAAGCGAGGGCATAACGGCATGGCGCTTTTTACGTTCGTGTTTCGTATCATGAATGTACAGCTGTGCAAACTATGGCCATTGTCCTTCGGCAAGACATAAGGATCCGATTTTGTGATAAAGTTCACCTTGAATGCGAAAGGAATACGGTCCAGGGCCTCCTGTTACTAACTCATCAACTTTAGCACCAAACGAAGTGAATGCTAACACCGAATTGTACATGCGAATCTGATCTTGAAATTTGACGGCACTGCTCTCTTTGCTGGTTAAAAGAACTTCCAGCTCTTGCGGTGTTGCAGGAAGATTCGGCAACAAAACTTTGCCATTCTCGCAACACAGAGAAAATTATGGGTTGTTGTTTGTCGACTTTGCCGATCGTTCTTTGATCCACATTTTCGCGCTGTAGAATCCACATATTATGTCCATTTTTCCACAATCCCATCGTCCCCAGGCTAACGCATCTTCATCTCCAAACAATTGTAATGCGTCATTGCAAAGAGAAGGCTGTTCACGTTACTGAGCACGTCGTTTTTTTTGTAGGCGATTGCGACGTTCATGTGCAGATTCTAACGTGCCTTGATTGAATTCTGCTGGAACATCAATATGTGGAACATGATTTTCCAAAGAGTCAGTTTGCTCGTCATTCCGTTGAGCTTCTAGGTGTTGCCGAAGGGCCGTCAAAGCAGCTAAAACACTACCATGTTGCGCAATGAGTGCACGCATACGTTCTTATATGTCTTCGAGCATCTTGGGGCGGGGGGGTTCTCCTACACTCTTTTGTGCTAGTGCCGTGTGTGTGGACATTGTTGAAATCTGGCTACATCAACTAAAGAATTGTGCAGGCAGCAATACTGGTGTCGAAATGTGAGGCAAAATCAATCCCCGGGGTGGCGGAGGAAATGAAAGTCCATGGCTTATTAATTTGTATTCACTTATTTGCTCAAGGCGTTGTTGATTCCTGCAAAGATCACAATACAGAAGAAGAGAAAGTGTGTGTGAGAGAGAGAGAGAGAGACATAGTATTTCAAAACAATATTGTATGGACTTATCAAAATCCATCTTCTCTCATTTGAATGTGATTAACTTATTGTGTAGTATTAACTTACTTACTTATTAAATGACAAAGAGGCACTGGATAGGTGTTGGACTATATAGTGGGTGAAGGGCATTTTCGAAAGTAAGGGACCTAGAACAACACAATAGCCAAGTTTGGGCTCACATTTTGCAAATGTTCTAAACTCGTGTGCTTTACCCATAGTTAAAGCATGAGGAAAACATTATCGGGAACTTGAACATATATATCATAGTCACTGAACGGATTTAGCAAATGTTTGCCAAATAATTAATATATTTAGAATCTATTATGCAAAACTTTCTGTTTGTTTTAGTAGTTGCAATTGAGCAAAAATTTTGTCTCTGGTTCTATTTTTTGAGTCATGCCATGATTTCAAATATGTATAGATATTTGTGTGAATCATGGCACGCTCACACAGATATCTAAAATCTCCCAATTAGGCTTTTCAAATAGTTGCCAGACATCTGGGAGATTCTCCAATTGAGTTTTTTAGTGATTCTCCAAGTGAGTTTTTCAGTTTTGAAGTTGTCGAGTTTCTTCGACTGTACAGCAACTACTAATTGTGGGTGCAACTACACATGGCAGCTTTGGATTCCTCGCGAATTCTTTCACAGAAATCGTGTCTACATGGACTCTTGTATCAACCCAATATTGTTGTTGTTGTTGTTTTTCTTCTTCTCCCTAATTTTTTTCATTTCATGAGTCGCACGTTAACAACTTCCATCTCTTTCCAACAAAACCCAAAAACCCATTTTCCGTCGAATCTCATGTTGGAAATCGGAAAACTTTACCCAACCCCCCCCCCCCCACAAAAAAAAAAAAAAAAAAAA
>Ga0209611_10006631_pt1 | contig 18853 bp, 7 predicted proteins | sample S1TSphgellanicum_3_FD_187693 | JGI IMG/M metagenome (GOLD analysis project Ga0209611, IMG submission 187693) | Host-associated microbial communities from peat moss isolated from Minnesota, USA - S1T2_Fc - Sphagnum magellanicum MG (SPAdes) (version 2) | ecosystem: Host-associated > Plants > Peat... | reverse complement strand
AAAAAAAATTAAAATTGATATTGTAAAGGAAACGAACCATGGGTATATTTCTATGTACATAGAATAATAAAACTTGTTTTGTCATTTTGAATTGCGCTAGTATTTAATTTCATTCATAATTTTTTTTAAATCTAAAAATAGGCCCACCTAAAACACTTTTCAAGTGAAAGCACAATTAGGTGGACTATTTGGACTATCATAGTTGTAATTCTTTTGGATTATAGATGAACTTCAAATATAAAACCATAACAAACATTCAATTTTTCAATTTTTTCATTATCCATGTTACAATAAACTTTAGTGAGAATCTTATGAAAAATTATGGATGAGTTTTAAGAAAGGAATGGACCCATTGTGGACTTTTGAAATGATGACATTATGTTTGTTAGACATAGAAAATGAAAATTGTGGACTCAAAAAAATGTCTTAGTAATATCAAAACAAAAAATAAAAAATAGGCCACCATAAAATGAATAATTTAATTGTAAGATGCATTGAATTTTTTTCCAATATATATATATTTCATATTGAAAAATTTAACTCATCATGATTTTCATGATTTTTTATATTTAATATTCCATTTCACATTGAAATATTTAAACTTTTTTTTTAAATTTCTTGACCAATCACATGTTTAGGGATATTTATAAGGTGGTCTATTAATATTTGTGACCAAAAACCATAGGGGATAATTATTGGATTTATAGTTTGATAATTATTTTAATTACAGGAATTGTAATTAGTGCAAGATGTGACTCTTCAAAATGTCAAATGTGAGCCACCTAACCATGCTTTTACCCTGTCACATTCCATTTGCAAGTTATTTTTTGTAAAAATGTCAATTTACAACATACTTATGATCAAGACCATATTTGCATTTTTGAATATGATGTTACATGTAGTTTTTTCATGAATATATATTCCAATCCACCATAATATAAAAAGAATGTGATTATTTTTTGGGGGTTATGCATTACCATAATATGCAAAAACATTTTGAAATTCTTTTGTAGTTTTGACATGATGGATTAACTTCAAGAATGACCACTTAAAAAAAAATACAATGTGACACCATAGTGTGTTTTTCACTTGGTGTTTTAAACCTAAAACTAAATAATCATTTTCAACATAATGTGTTTAATGTTTAAAATTGCACTTGATGACCACTAGGTGGGATTACATTCTCTATCACAAACTTTTTCCCAACATGGTTAACATAAGTATACTTGAAAAAGTTTGGTAATACATTAAAAGTCATTTGCATAATTTAAAACAAATTACAAGTTCATTCTTTTTTATCACCTCATCATCATTATGCTCACAAAGGGTTTTTTGTGTCTTTGAAATCATTAGTCAAATATTTTGTCAACCATTCCCAATGCTTTTCATTTTATGAAGTATGATATCTACACATTACATAATTAAGAATTATACATTTGACTTTACTTGACTAACAACGATCTATTGCTTCTTGGTCCTTTTGTTTCATGTATCAAAAATGTATAGCCACATTAACTTTGTCGTTTTCAAACCATATATGTTGATTAAACCAAATTGATAACTTTGTACCAAACTTTTTCACAAATCATAACCCCTTGAAAAATTATAAAATTTTGCTTCTAGACTTTAGCTTTCAAGTGCATTTGGTGTGAAATGTTTAAATTACAAACCTTTTAATCTTTAAAGGACATTTTCAAAAACTCCTCTTTCCCAAGGTAGCTTTGTCATCAAAAAAGTGTTGACAACAATTCAAGGAACAACAAATAGTAGCTCCAACATTAAATATGGGTTCCTTAGACAATAACCTATCAATCCTTAAGATGGATACTTTTGAATATGATAGCTTTCTCTTTCACGTGGGAAAGGCATATTATTTTTTCTGAACATTAATTTTTCCTTTAATATGCAAACACATTTGATATATGATTTTCATCATATGATTTGAATGTCAAGAAGATTCTTCAAATCAAGAGTTGTTTGAAACAATGGCCACCTCCAAATGGTTAATATTGCCAATATGTAATTTAGACAAAATAATATCAACAATCCAACATGATCTTCATTTAAATCATCATTAAAAACTACCTCCCTTGGGTTGTAATATGCAACAATAGTTCACCTTTAGCAACAAAAGCCTCAACATAATCTACAAGATCACATTTAGTTCCTTTCCATTCATAACGTCCTATTGAAGGAACATGTGCATTCTTATTAAGAGCATTTCCTTTCACAGTTTCATTGTCACCTTTTGTAACACTATTTTTTTTGTCAACAATTTTTTTGTTATTGTTGGAACCACTATAACAACTTTGGCCATTACTATTTGATTCATTGATGGTGCCATTTAAATTGTGCTTCATCACACCATTGGCACATGTGAGTGAAAGCACATTAATGGTGAGCCACTTTTCACCCAAAAAAATGATATATAACAAATATCATAATATATATATATATATAAAGCTAAAATTTTGATGATATCCTTTGGTTATGTTAAACACAAGCAAAAACTTTAAAATTTGCATGACAATAGTTTAGAATTCAAAATTAATCTTGATCCAATGGTTAGATGAAGAGGATTGAATAAAATCAATGTACATGAAGTATATAATTTACGTTTTTTCGACAATCATAAGGTTCATATTTATGATTAATAAAACATTATCAAATAAAAAATAATTCAAAATTAATTCAAAGCCCAACTATAAAATCTCATTTCTTTCATATTGTAGTATTTTTTCAATTAAAAACATTTTATGCATTTATTATTAAACAAGTGTAAAAGAACACATTTTTTGAATGGATTTTCACCTAAAAACTCTAAAATTTTAAATACTCCTAGATTTAATTGATTTATATCAATGCCATTCACCACAAAAAAATTCAACAAAAATTTCCATCCACAACCTTAGTTTTGAAGTATAAATGTAATTTTTCATAATATATGATAGGTAATATTTCGTCACTCCATATGATCAAGTTCTTCAACAATTGCTTTTAAAAAAAAGAAATGATTAATTTAAATTTAAAACTAATCAAATACACTTAAAATAAGCAAAAAAATCCAATGTGTGATTTTCATACGTTATAAAAAAAACTAAATGCAAAATTATTGTATTTGTGACAACATTTTTTGGGGGGTGTAGTGTGCTTACGACTAGGTTTGGGTGGTCTTTGACCGTTACATGGCACTCTCTTTGTTCAAAGATTACTAAATCCTTTGAAGTAAGACTCAAGTCCAAATTCCCAAGCTAATGAGGTTGAAATGTTTTTCAAAAGCCAAAAACAATACATACCCATTGAGTCCCATAACACCTTACACTTGGAATTGGGAAAAACAAATTGTGTTGTCCAAAGGAAATCAAGCACAACCAATAATGAAACAATAATGCAATATTCAACTCCTAATGGACCAAATACAAGAACAAACATGGGGTCTTTGCACAACCCACATCCAATCTTTACTCTTTCACTATGGGATGTGAAATCCCATAGATCAACATTGTCACGAACATTCAACACCCTTGTTGTTACTTGTTAACAAAATTGTTTCACACACATTAATGTGAAGGAATATTACATTTGAAACAACAATAACAATATTATTGACTATTTTCAAACATGCACGCAAAACATTGCAACATGTAGATATGAACGCCAAAATTGATTAGGTCAATAATTAGATTCACTCCACTTTTTCGTCCCTTTTTTGTTTTTTTGCACATTTTTTGAAGACACTTTCCACTATTCAACCATTCACTCACATTCCTTTCCTATCTCCCTTGGGATTTATCCATTCCCTTGTGCCATCAATGATTCTCATCTTCCCCTATCTTTAAAAGGATTATGATCACAATGCTCGCCACTAGCAAGATTTCACAACATGTGGGCATCCATCATGATGTATGCATTAGTCTAAATGTAGATGAAACTTAGTGTCATGTTAGAATAAGGTCACAATGAGGTTAACCCGCACAGAAAATAGTTAGGGCAACTGAAAATTGTGTCAATCAATTGCACTAAACCCTATGGCAACCAAAACATTTTTGGATAGCAATTGAAATTTTTGTAGGCAGTGACCAAATTTTTTTGACTAGTGATTGAATTGTTTTGGGTAGAAATTAAAAAACTTCAAGTGTTACATCAATGGTGGAAATTAAACCATGTTTTATTGATAGTTGAAACTTTTTGGGTGGCAACTAAAATTTTTTTGGTAGTGCCTAAAAAATATAGTTGCCAAATTTTCAATTGCTCAATTTGATAACCATAATTTTTTGGTTATGCAAGCTAGCAACTAAAAATCAATGACTGAACTTTTTTGGAAGCGACAAAATTTTTTTAGTTGCTAGATCAATGGTGGAGATCAAATGATTATTGATTAGATCACTAAAGTTTTTTGGGTAGATAACTTGAAAAAATGTTGGACAACAATTGAATTTTTTTAGTAAGAGTTAAAAGTTTTTGGTTTTCTAACCTAGTGATAAAAAATCTTGTGGTGATTGAAAACTTTTTGTCGCCAATCCTATGATGATTGAAAACTTTCCATATCTAATCTTGTGGCAACCAAAAACTATTCATTGCCAATCTTGTTGTGATTAAGAACTTTTTGTTGCAAATCTTGTGGAAATTGAATTTGTTTTCAATTGCCATACCTAAAGGGGGCAACTCAAATGCAAGGAAAAAAATTCGTACGTCCATTTTGATAGACATAACCAATGCATCTGTAGAACATTGATGTCATACCCAATATAAAATGGGCACATCACTTTGATTTTGATAACCCTAGGGCCATTAAGTGCAGTTTCCTAAATTCATATGAGTAGTCCCTCCAGGTTGATCATGGGAACTTTGTATATACAATCAAATAAGAAATAAAACTTCAATTTAGTAATTCATAAATTTTTGTAATATTTGGGTGGCTTTGAGCACAAATTATATTATTTTTTGTTTTGTTGAATTTATTTTTTAAAAAAGTATTTAAAGTCGAAAAACGTAAAAATTCAATCAATATCACCAAACTTGAACCCACACCATGTTTAGGAAAGGACCACAAATTATGATCAATCTAACCAAAAATATAGCAAGAAACTTGTGAAAAATTTGGTGATTTTATTGTATTTAATCCTAATATGTCAAAAATTTAAAACTCAAAAAACTCAAATCCCAAATCAAAAAGTTCAAACTATATTAATTATTCAACACATTAATGCCAAAATGAGCAAGGTACTATGATATTCAACAACTAACCCGATTTTATTTATATATCATCTTCAAAATTGATTATGTCAATTTTACATCACATAATTTTTATTCATACCTTTGCCCATCCTCATGTTTTGATGAAGAAAGAAATTCACCTAATGGCCATCAAGTGGTTTGCTTGTTTCTATTGAAAAATCAAAGTCAACATTTCCCAAGTTAATAATGGTGGTGATATATAAAAGTGACAATTAATAATTTTAGGCAATGTGGCATTATTTCTTTTGCATATGCAAAGATGGACTACTCATAAAGTTCATTTTATGGAGGACAAAAAAACCTTTTTCCTCCAGGGTAATAAACCTTGACATTTATGCTAAAAATTTAAAAGGATGGGAGAATTTCAACTTGAGCTCCAATGAAAAACTTGAAGATTTTGGATTAATGTTTGGTGTTTACATAAGGACAAGTTTTTGATGAGTCATGCAATATTGCATTGTCCCAAATTCAATTAATTAATATTCTTATTTCCCTTCAAGCTAGTGAGTATGTGCAACCTTCCAATTTCTTTTTTTTATCTTGTTATCCTTCAAGGAGTTAGGGTAAATTTGCCTATGCTTCATACATTCATTGTTAGTTTTCATTACCAATGTAAAACACAAAGGTTAATGTGTTTGGAACTTTTCAACATCGAGAGATGCAAGCTCATATAAAAACAATTTAATTATATAGATGATTCAAATTTTGAGAACATCAACTAATTTGGTGACTACTTGAATGTAATCAAGGTATTGTTAAATTTGACATGCCCCCATGAAGAGGAAGTGCACATTGCACTAAGGTGGTTTTTCAACCTCTATATCTAGAGGAAAACCCATTTAGTGGCCACTAGGTGATTTTTCTACCTCTCTATCTAAAATGCCATCAAGTATTCTTATTTAACTAGTGCAATCAAACTTTAGGAATAATTATTTAAGGATTTTGTTTTGTAATTAATAATTTGTGCTAGTTTGACATTATTCTTTTTGTGGATGTAGGTAGGGATCATGTTCAAATTGATTGTTAACAAAATTTTAAAGAGGAAAAACCCTTTTTCCTCTTGCGGTAGATCTCAATGTTGATGTTAGATTAGCAAGATAGGTGGACTTGAGCTTTAGTGATGAGTCCCAAGATTATTTGACCTAGTATGTGGCCTTCAACATCTATGTAAGGGCAAAACTTGGAAAATTAGTTGTGTCAAAACACTTGATATTGAAGTGTTTGACATTCAAGCAAGTGCAATGACTCCTTTCATTGAAGCTAGTGAGTTGATTCACTACATGTACATTAAATTGAAATTGTGCTCTTTGAAGGACTCATGGTGAATTCACATGTATTTCAATGCATTCATTCTTAGTTTTCATTTGCATTGCATAATTTATGACCATGTCTTGAACTTTATCATGCAATATTGGCCCATGATAAAGGTATCTAATTTTTTTGGATGATTCAAACATACATGACATCGATTAATTCAATGACAACCTTCTAGGTGTTATTAATGGCTTGGAATCAAAAGATGGGACACCATCCTTGTTGTAATCCTCATTTTCCAAACTTGATATTTTGATGTATGAAATATTACCTTTGAAAGCCCTTAATATTGGTAGACTATTCTATTAAGAAGTTGAAGGATAAATTAATTTCCAAATAGTTGTTTTTGGAAGTTTCAAATCTCATTACAATGACATGGAGAACCTTGAGGTGAATCCTTTGCACATAATTTTTGACATGAAAGGTGCATTTGTTTAGAAACAATACTTCATGATTAATCAGCTATTGATTCTACCATTCAACCAATGTTGTTATCCCATCCTAAACAAGATAATTATTTTGAAGCCCAAACTCAAGGAATTCCTCATGAGGTGCATATGGCAATTTACTATATACATATGAATTTCAATTCCACCTCATAAGATGAATACATACTTGAGGAAAATTGTTGAAAGGATGTAAATAATAAATAACCTTCAAAGAATTATTGGTTGAAATCTATGTTAAATTCATAAGCATATATTTCGAGCTCCTACCAAATTTAACATTTCTAAACATGATATCTATAGGATTCATGACAAAATTGTTTACAATAAAAACCTTTTTGAATTTTTTCCTAAAAAATCCTTACATTCACCATGGAAATACGTTGTTGGTAGATGATACTCTTTATAAATGTTACCGAAATCCTCCTTTTGATGCCATTTTTGTTCAGTCTTATGAAAAACAAAAAGTTAAAAGAAAATTACCTTGTTAACATTACTATCCCTTATTTAAAATTAAATGAAAGCATGGTAAGTACACAAAAAAAGTTGACAAAAAAATATCAAGTTTAAAAAGAAGCAATTTTTCATGAAAACACAAGAAAGTAGATTCAAACTTCATTTAAATTTCATTTTGAAACTATGGAGCCCTCAATTGGGTTTATTGTAAATCAACTACGAAATTTCAAAAAATGTGGAATAATAAAAGTAAAGAATAAGTACATTTAAAATTGATTGGTCAATATGGTGTTCAAACTTACTTTTTCATTAGAAAATTTAATGAAATATACATGTATGAAGTCATGGCATAAATATCATTGTATAATTAAGGGCATCATTAAAAATTTTAAAAAATCTCTTTGGTAAAATATACTTGACACATATTTGAATTAAATCTTACACTACATATAGATTTTTAAAACTACTTACATTTAGAAAAGTCTACTTGAAACCTACTTTTATAGTGCAAAATTAAAAAATTAGTGTGTAATAATGAAAAAGTATCTTGTTATTTATCATGTAACTAAAAAGATTAAATGTATAATAATTTTGTGATGGGTTTTGGATTTATTTTTTATTCATTTGATAAATAGACTGGCAAGTACTTTAGGTTGTACATTTTATCGTGCTTTCACCCAATTATTTAATTACTCTAGACTTAATGTGCCCACATTTGTTGAAGACAATCCCTTTGGCACCATTAAACATGTCACTAAAGATGATGTCAAGTACAATACATTGTTTGAAAAATGCACCAACAAATGTGATGCTAGTTTTTATAAAAATACACCGACATCCATAATAAGTAGTCAACATTTTCCTTTTTTAAAAATATATATTTTTGGATGGTCAAATGAACCTATACATTTATTTTTTTATGGATTTTTTCAATTATCTTAGTTCTTGTAAATAAAAAGGTGTGTTATTTATTAAGATAATAGAAGATGTGGAGTTGTCACATTCATAGCTTTTGAGTAGCCCAATTTTTGATGAAATGCCTTTGATTTCAAGTCTTGGAATTAATTTGCAAGTTTTTCATTCACTTTCATTAGAAGTAAGTCCTTTCCATGTTAAATCTGATTTGAATGGAGTTCTCTTGGCAAAATGTTTCAAAAATGGTTCCAAATATGGGGTTTTCAACTTGACATCAAAGACCTCCTATTCCATTTGCACCCAACTTATTTTCAAGCTTGGATTGAAAGAATTCCACCAAAGGTGTATAACACAATTCACCATGTATATATGATTTACATCCTATTGTCACAATTTCAATAATTATTTGGATCAAATTTAGTGTGAAGCACAAATTACAAATTACCGTTGATCCCTTGAAATATTTGGCCAAACGTGTTACATGCAAAAAGATCATTTCTTGTCAACTAATCTTGACAAGCTTGTTTTCCATAAAAGCCTTGACCTTTTCATTTTTAAGTATTGTGACATTTTACACTTGCAATATGTTGCTCATAGATTATGCACTTTACAAAAGCTTATTTAATGGGTGTATTCATAATTGGGGTACCAAACAAGAACCTATTTGGGTGAAAACACACTAAGCCCCCCAAAAATTGTAGTCACAAGTGAAATCTTTCTATAATTATTTTTTTAATAATGTATGGACATCACATCTTGGATTTTTTTACTTTTTAAAAGTCTATTTGGTTAGCTTTAGACTTAATCTAATCAATTATTTTGAAAATTCCAACAAAAATTTAAAAGTTTGAACATATGGAGTATATTTGTGACCAAATAATACTTGTCATAGAGTTTGAAAATTTGAATATATATTTCAAAACTAGGGTTATCGATGGAATTCTTGGGTGAATTGTTTTGTGGTGTATGATATTGAAATACATCAATTAAGTTTAAAACAATTTATAAATTTAAAGTTTTTGGATGAAATTCCATTCAAAAAATGTGTTTTTTTGCATTTTTTTGTCAATGAATACATAATAATATATATTTTTTAGGAAAAAACCACTACCATATAAAAAGGAAGGAGATTTTATAAATGGGCATTGCATTATTTTTTCAATTTCCTTTTGTTTGGTAATGTTTCATGAATAACAAACATGAAGCCTTATGGTCGTTGAAAAATTGTAAGTTTTATATTTTGTGTATGTTGATTTTATTCAATCCTCCTCATCTAACCATTGGATCAAAATTATTTTTGACTTAGAATGAACTTTGAGTTCCAAAATGTTGTTGTGCAAATTATAAATTTTTTTGCTTATGTTTAGGTTGTCCAAAGAATGTTAACAAAATTTTAACTTATTGCGTGCTATAATACTTGTTATACATCACCTTTTTTGAACAAAAATGGTTCACCTTTAGTGTGTTTTCACCCTTTTTTAAAGGACTACAAGGGACAACTTTGGATTTTTTTAAATTTTACATTATTATAATTATAATTCATTGTTTTATGTTAATAGATAAAATGATGTCTTGTAAAATTAATAGAAATATTTGAAAATAATTTCTAAGATTCTATGTAAATGTCATTTTGAGTTTTTTCAATTAATTATATCAAGTGTCTAAATTGCATTTTTTTTAAAAAGTAATCAAAAGGAATGCATAAAGTCATATAATTGATTTCAAAAAAAATTCTACAACAAAAACATGTTCCCTTTTATGAAAGTACATGTTCATTGGATTAATTTGATGAAAAACCAAATCATATAAAATTTTCAATGAATTCAAAATGTTTAGCTTTAGGTGTAAGTCACATGTTGAAGAAATAATCTTGCAAAAAAATCATGTTTAGTTGTCCATTGAAAATGTTATAGGGTTATTACTTGAGAAACATTCATTCCATGTGTTTTCAGGGATCACCTTTTAATCATGTTTACTTATCACATTCAATTATTGATTTTTTAATTGTAGTTGGTAAATTAGATTATTGTTTGCAGACCGCATATAACAACGTTTACAACTTTATAAGGTAGAAAGAAATGTTTTCAGTTAGATTTTTTTTTTGAAATGAGGTTGATGTATATAGTTGCTTATTTAACAATTGGAGAATCATGAATATTTTCATTCTGCTAGAGTACTAATATGCTAACAATTGATGAATTTGTTGGGCTTTGCAATTCATGTTTCTTATTTTTTAATTGAATAACACAATCTAATGCATTATGTATATACTATATTTTATTTTAAATGATGGATCTTTGACGATTGTTCTATTATTTTGAGAATTTGAAATTTTATTAAATCCTTTTTAAACCTATATCTTTTGTTTTTAACCTTTTGAATTTTTTCAATTTTCAATATTCATCATCTAGTGACCACCAAGTATTAGTTTTTTTTAAAAATCATGTTTCTTTTAATGTTTATATGCATTATGATGTACACAATATTCAAATTAGCTTGAACCTCAAGTCTTTAATGTGATTTTTTGTGACCACTACCAATATAATGTTTTGCATTTAGCCTATTGACCATGAGGTTCAATTTGCAATTTCAAATTTTTTTTGAACTATCCAAATAGTTTTATTAAGTTATTTTCATACCTTTTTAAAAGTCTAGAATTAATTAAATGCATGTTAATTAACAAAATCTGGTGAAGTCAATAGGGTAGCAAACAATATAGAAGGATGCTTTACTTCTTTTCACTCTCATTTTTTCTTTGTTTGTAACCTGAATTGCTTTAATCACCTTAAATGGACCATGGCCATCTTGGGTACATTACAAAATTGAAAGAGAAAAAAGACCTCCATGGTTCAGAATCTTTTTGAAGGTAAGTATTAAAACCAAAGGCAATCTCCACATATGTCTTAAATCCCATTGAGCCTTGATGCACAGATGATATACCTTTCATTTGATGAATTGCAAACACACATTGAAATGTGTGGACATTGCTATCATGAAGTTGATCTGATCTCACATTTTCATTCTTGGATTAAAAATTGATGAAACATCGTAGCAAGTTTCCTTGACATTCCCAACATTCTTTGGCAAAGTCCTTTGCAAAAGACAGTCTTTTGTACACTCTAGACATGATCCTGCTTGTTGACATTCCTACTGCACTCTTCACAAAGTATTGCAAGGTTCTTAACATGAACTAAAGACATTCCTGTCTCAAGTTCAAGGTAATTTTCGAGCAGGCCCCTATCATTCCTAGGCCATATTATTGACATCTATCAATTCCCAAAACTGGATATATTGTTCTGAAACATAAAGAATCCCGCTTTCTGTTGGTTTTCATTTGCTAAGCAAGTAGGTAGAAACCTTGACGGTACCTTATTAGCAACATGATTTGATACATGTTGAACATGGTTGATTTGAGTCTAAAACCTGGTCTACCAATAAACAACAGGAAGGGTTTTTGTCCTCAATGCATTCACACCAAAGGTTGTTCTTACCTTGCAATAGCACCCTTTTCACTCCACTAGGTTGCAATGCCTAATTTGCATACAATACTCACAGTGACCACAATTTTGGGCAAAGGTCATCAAAATATCCTTTCGGGAGATTTTATCAATTGTTTCACTATATGACCTTTACCCTATTTGACAATATATCTTATAAAATCAACCTAAAATCCTTTTAGAACTTATGAAAGGTCTATAGATAGTGGGTTTAATTATTATATTCTTCAGACATTTATACATGAATGTACCTATCTATTGACATTAGTTTGTTAGGAAATTTAGTGTTGACATAATTGGAATCACAAATATTTTCATATACTGAAGATATATGAGGTCCTACTACCTTGGCAGATTCGACCCTAAGTATTATTGACAGAAATCATATGGAGATTTCAAAATCAATTAATTATTCAACAGACCCCTGTCACAGAAGCTGCCAAGGTACTAAGAGTAGTATTCCAACTAAAATTACCAATAAAATTATGTATATCCACGGTCAATGAATGGAGTTTTGGTTATAGAAAAAGAATTTGATGGACAACAATCAATTTGTAGTACTCAAAAAAATGCAACTGGAACAAAGTGCTAAAATGTTCAGCTTGTAAACATCACCAAAGTTCCAGATGTTCTCCAAACTTGTTGGTCAGCAAGCCAACACAAAAGCTCATCAGCACTCTAGTAATTTTACAATGAGTCTCATGATCTCAGCACTGTAATTTAGCACTATAAACAAAAAGTCTGTGGGTGGAGCTGGTGTACCACAGAAAGACATTCGAACAGTGTGCTATTAATTCTTTCTAAAATTGGTGGTTTAGAGTTGGTGGAAAATGTCCTTAAATGCATCTCTGGTCAAACAAAACCGTAGCTGGTGGAGTACACTGGACACATTAGACATGCAAAGCTTGTTTTTTATTGCTGCAATTTAATTGGATTGTGATCAGACATGAGTTGAGCTCCGATCAAGAATAATGAGCAACTTCTAGACCAGCTTATTGTGTGCAAAATTTTCATAAGATTAGAAAAAACAGCTATAACCTATGTCATACATGCGTCCAAGTTTGAATCCGTTGTGCACTAATTTGAAGGCCTAAAATGAACAACTCCTGAAAGCCAGCAGCCCATGACAACTTCAACTGGACGTGGTGTTGAAGGGAGCCCCAGGAAGCGGATTTCCCTGGATGAAGGTTGTGAGCATTTGAAGGAATCGACTCGGCTGCAAGAGCGGAACTTGGTGCCCTGCTCCTCTTACCGTCACGAAGGTCAGTCCTCCATACTTCACTGTCCGCCCTCCCACCTGCCATAATAGTCCCCAAGCGATGCACTAATTACAAATCAGCTTCCTCAAGATTGTGGTCATGTTATAACTGCAGCATCATGCTTCTCGTAGCTCACATTTTGGGGGTTTAGTTCAGCGTGAGTGCAAAACGAGAATCGAAAGATGATTGCTCTTGTGTTAATTTAATCTTGTGTTCAATCTTTCTTATGGTCATCGCCGCATTAGGGTACATAATCGACGCCTAGTAAGGATTTCAAGCTGAGATTTCCATATAGTGTAGAAGCTTCATACCTGCTGCTGCTGATCGTACCAAGGATACCACGGAGTTTCGATGGGCAACAGCATTGCCTCGATGGAGTATCGTGTCGAAGTTACAGGTACAACACTATCTGCATCACCACTGCAAGTAGATGCTTGTATGAAGTTAGGAAGTAGTCCAAAATCTATATGTCATGCTTAGCCAACAGATCAAAGTCTGGATTCTAGTTTCTAAGTAACACTAGAACCACTACATTGCAGTCGAAGTATCAGCTGCATTGATCTTGCAAACATCGATTATGCAGGATGCATAAGAGCTGCATGAATCAGACGATTCGATGCTCCGAATAAGCTGGTTTATAGAAGACCAGTGTAGCTAGAATGATTCCCTAATCAGATGTTTAGGGGCTTCTGGTAGAAAGAGTACCTGAAGACCCAGATCCTTAGACCGGCAGCGATGAGGTCATGATATGTGGGGATCATCGACCAGGCCTGGTCCGTCCAATTTGAGAGCAGGTCATTACTGCAGTGTTCACGCAAAAGGACAGAATATGTATTAGTCGATCAATAGATCTCTCAAGTGTCGGAAGGTCACCACCCCGCTAAGCGCGCCTGCAGTCTAGAGCAGTCTGTGGACTAATGTCAGTACTCGATTTGCAGGAACACTAGGTCTGGTAAGCTCAGTCAGAAACTGAAGGCGACAACAAGGTGGTGAACCGTGGGAATGAGGCCAGGGTAAAATTATATACATGATCTGAAGCTGCATCAACTTCTAGTAAGCTGCACCTAAACATCCAGGAGCTGGAGCCTGCAACTATGGTCAGTCAGATTGTGCTATGTACAACATGGTACCTAGCAGTGGAAATCTTCTATACGGATCATTTCGGGCATAAAACATAATTAAGGGCAAAGGACTTGCCTACACGCCGTCCAACGATACGGAATTTCACCGCTGATATTCGCATGTATCGCTTGCTGGACGTCAGGTCGGTTGAAGTAGACTTCAGCATACTTTTCACTACATGGATCGAACCCGGCTCTCTTCGAAAACACCTGTTTTACATAGTACGCAATCAAGCATTGACAACAGACCACAACAACAGTTGGGAAGATGCAGTGTGCATGCGCAGCTCTGAAAACATACAAACTTGGTGGTGCTCGGAGCTACAAGGTACAATATACATACGGGATTTTTTCTGTGAATTCGGGAGAAGTCAGCTGGGCGAGTTGATGAATCCGCTGTGCCAGCCGTAGCTGCACTAGAAAGACAAGCAGGTGTATTGATGCTGTAGTAATCGATGTTCCCAATTTCAGTATATGCTTGGTTGAAGGCCTCATCGCACTGCTGAGAACAACAGTTGATGTCGCTAAAGTTGCAACTCTGCTGGAGAGCCTTGTAAGTCTCCACAGATATCATAGCGTGCGAGTAGTAATAGTCGATGTCTCCCACACTATCCCAGTAGTTATCGATGTCTGGGTTACCTACCTGCAAATCACAAATTATTCATGAAATCAGATCAGCTACAATTCATGCAGTTTGCACCTCGAAGACGAATTTCAGCCACATGTGATGCACGCGTGTAGGTGATCGGCACAGCAGGGTGATAGTCCTCACCATGTAACCCTTCAAGTTGATCTTCAGGGATGCAGCTTTGTTGTTGTCGACGATCACTTTGGCTAGCTGAGGAATGTAGTGTCCTGCATCCACCCATAGGTTGATCAACTTCCCAGTGTAAGTCATTGTCATGATCAGTGTGGTTGCAACAATCCATGCATATTCGTGTAGCTGATCATCATATCTCAGAGATCATATGCCCCAATCCCCATCTAGAAGATCATACAAGTACTACTGTAAGAATTGGAAAAAGATTTGGTGGGGGTGCTTACCAGCGTAGCTTTCACCTGTGATGTAGAAATCACGTGCCTGGTATTGTGGGAAGCGAGTCAACCAGCCTATAAGGAAGTTGTAGGCATCTTCCGCTGCAAGTTGATCACATGAAAACACACGATCGACAATGGGGCGATAAATATATAAGCTTCGATCAACAACCGAGCGCAGAAATCATATAATACAAGTCAACTTGGGATTCGGATACAGCGGCTAGCTAGAGGGATCAGACATGCAGGATGTATTACAACAGAGGCCTAGTAATGAAGCTTAGGATCAACTACAGTCTGAGATGTTGTTCTTAAGTCCATTAGTACCAGTGCGGGTGTCACCGCCCGCGTGATTTTCAGTCGCGTTGTTCTTGGAGAAGGAGAAGCCGACTCCTGTTGGAGATTCCAGCCACAGCATATTCACCTCTGCCAACAAAAAGATTTCCAACTGGTAAGGAGAAGGGAAGGATCAGACCGATCCAAGACTTGCAAAACATGATGTCCATTATCAAGGTACATATGCGCTCTAAGAGCAAGCATAATGATATTATCAAGGTACTTGTACCTGTATTCCATGCGTAAGGGTTCAGGGAAAGGCCGTCAGTGCCATTGGGATTTATAAAGTATGGTCCGATCTCCTGACCAAAACCGTAGGCAAGTGACGAACATCCAGGACCTGCGCAGCAGCAGCAACAACCCAAGTATAGACTCGAAGTTGTTAACGTACTTGTGAACACATCCTTGGTTTGTCAATGCCAATATATATCGGCATCACAAAACTGAGGAGGAAGCAGCATGAGGTATGATCTCCAGATGAATAGCAGCATGATCTACAGCTTGTCAGAATAGAATTGAAAAATCTGTATTTCTCAATGTAAGCTGGTGCAGATGTAAGATGGTACCTCCATTGAGCCACAACACCAGAGGCTTGGTCCCCAATTGGTCGCTCGAAGACTCGGCGAAGAAGTAGAAGAGGTTGTTCTCTTGAACCGTGTCGACTGTGATGTACCCAGCATACTGCTTGAACTGCACAGGCGGCTGCCCCGGCAACGTCAACACTCGATCAAATTCCTGTTCCGGTGGCAGATTCGCTGCTGCAACTTGCTGAGATACAACACATCTGGGCCGAATTAACACAGCAACAACTCCCAGTAACAACACCAATACGGAAAGAGCATCCATACTAAGAATTCCTCGCGAAGAACTCATGATCATCTTGAGTGTTGAATCTACACTAATTTGCTGCAAAATCGCGGCGTGCGCACGAGAGAGAGAGCTCGAGAGTGAAAGCAAGCGAGAGCGAGTGAGTGCGAGAGAGAGAGAACTACAAGCGGAAGAGGTGCGGGAGGCTGGCATATAAAGGGCCGGGTACGGGGGTGAGCGATCCCGTGCAACGCAGCCCAGTCTCGGTTGCAGGGAAATGCTTTTTCTTCCCTTCTTTTCATGAAACCTTTTAACATGCCTTTTACTAAAAGGTTTCATTCCCTCTGTAAAGGCATCACTGTAAGTGAATGTTTTTCTTACGAGTTTTCTCTATTTTGTAAAGTGTTTTGAGGAAAACTTGCTAAACAACCCAGTTCTTTAAAAGTACATAAATATCTTTTCCATTGAGAATTTGCCACTTTTTTTAATTGAAATTTGAAAAAATCAGATAATACTCATCTTGGTTTTGCTCTACTCGTTCAACTCCATGTTGCATTGTGCTCTCAATATTTACTCAATTTTGTTTTCACTAGGCTCATGGCACAAGTGCCAATTTTCACAACTTAGTGTTTTTAATATACCTATTTCAGCATTGGGCCCTTTTGTTGTTGGGCTAAGTATATTAAAACCTGCTGTAAGGTCACTCATCCCAATACTTTTTCTGTCGAAATATATTAAACCTTCAGAGTTTTTGTGAAGAGTGTTTTTCTTTTGGGGCAAATTTTCGCATCTTGGTGACAAAAGTAAATCCAGAGTGACAAGCTATCAATAAACTTTTTTGAAAAAATGTCACAATATCACCATACTTTGAGGAAAAAATTCTGAATTCCCCATAATGCCATAATGGATTTCGATAGGTCGCCAAACTATAGGAGGTATCTTTGAAGTTTTCTACTTTTCTCTGTAGATTGTAGCCAAACTCGGCTCATTCCTCCTGTGGATGATCACCAGTGTGGTTACTTCACAAAATTGGAAAAAAAGAGAAAAAAACCTACTTATAGAACCTTGCTAAATTAATTATGGAAACAAATGTAAATTTTATATAATTTTCAGGGACAAAATAATTATAAATTCAATTTTTTTTCTCCATTGGTTCAAAAATTGTGAAACAACAAATGGGCACACCATCTCATTGAAATTTCCTCATAATACCAAAAGGGAAACACAAAGGGGCTTGGGGGCAGGGAGGGAAGAGGGTGCCACAGATTGAGAGGATTATGATACCATCACATCCAAACAAACACCTATTTTAATATACAGATTTTGCTTGCAGGGTGCCCATCCTTCAGGTCATCATCAGATACTTTGTTATATGCCTCAAGTTCCTACTACAGAAAATACCACACTTTTTCTTCCAGTCACGAGGAAGAATATCGGGCAGGTAGACTTTATGAAACAAGTTTGATGTTCGGAAATTTCAAAAGTTTGGCAGTTTTGGGCTAAAGGTTGGGTTGGGTGATGTGAGCACCTCGCTATGGGATGTTGACTACCCTAAACAAGGTGGATACAAACCCCCCAAAAACAACAACAAAAACTTTGTATGGATCAATATTGGGTATGTTGGTATCAGGGGGTTTTTTTCCAAATTTTTAATACATATATATATATATGTTGGCAAATTTCTCCAAAAAAAAAGTCAATTTACATGAATTTACACTAAAACAGAAATTTCCAAAAATTTCCCAATTGTTTTGTCAAAGAAATAACAACGTTTTTTGAAAGAAAACACTAGTTGGTATGGCTTGGAGTTCATCAATTGAACAGAAGGTTGAAAACGTAACTAGTTTACAATTGGTTTTTGGGATTTTTTTGCTATTTGAAACAATTTTGGTTTCAAATGTCTGTGTATGCAATAAACACCTCACACCAATGGCATTCAAGAAGAAAGTTTTTTGAACCTTCCAACCTTGGAGGTGTGGGAATGACAAGCATGGAGTGCAAGAGAAAGCTTGCTAAGCTTGCTTAATGACACATGCTTTGCATGAAAGCACACTATGATGACCTTATATGAAGATCACATTGACACGTTTTCTTATATCTCTTAGATAAATAAAATAAAATAATAATGTGCTTCCACCCCTTTGAAGAATTTTTTAAAAGAGCAGCACCTTTGGATTGAATGTAAATCACAAACCACTAATTTTAAAACAAAGAAATAAATTTTGAAATTTAAAGGATGCTTAATTATGGAGAGAGAGAGTAATTGTGTGCACATAGAATATTCAACTTTGGGTGAGAGCATTACATAAAGAAAGAACATCAACATATTAATATGGGGCAGAGCAATGTATTTGCATTGGACATGACACTACTATTGTAGCCACCAAAAGCACATAGAAGTGATAAGGAGAGCTCAACAAAGTTGAAGA
>Ga0209611_10006630_pt1 | contig 18856 bp, 16 predicted proteins | sample S1TSphgellanicum_3_FD_187693 | JGI IMG/M metagenome (GOLD analysis project Ga0209611, IMG submission 187693) | Host-associated microbial communities from peat moss isolated from Minnesota, USA - S1T2_Fc - Sphagnum magellanicum MG (SPAdes) (version 2) | ecosystem: Host-associated > Plants > Peat... | reverse complement strand
TTGTGAGATACAAGAAAAAACACATTACAAAGGCTTTGAAAAACCATGTCTTTCACAAACATTCAAGGCAATACAAAATATCCAAGGATTTCTTTTGGTACAAAAGGTGATAGAAAATCAAGGTGACAAAAAAAAAACATATCTTGCACACCATGCATTTCTAGAAGACGCAATGTTATATGTTGTGAAAGGTTATTGTTACCTATCTTTTGTAGAAAATTAATAACTAATTTTTTTGGTTTTGTGATAATGTGGGCATTTGCAATTTTCATTTTGACAATATCTTGTGACTAAATTGCTCCTAAATACAATGCTCATGTTGGGTGTGATGGACATTTGAAGTTTAAAGCCATAATCAATTTTCTAACATGTGAAGCAACTATGATTGAAAAGCACAAAAATTTGATTAAGGAACATCATTTATGCAAAAAAAGAATCTTTTAGTTCATGTGAATGTGGTAGAGATTTCAAACTTCGAAAGGTTTCAGTTTCTTCTTTCATCACATGCACATGTGGTTTTTTTTTAGCATTTTGGTTTTTATACCAGTATTTTAAAATTATTGTCTTTTGTTGGGGTGTTTACAATCATGGTTGTTAGAACACTAGGGTGGGCCAAAAAAAATAGTTGAGAGTTCATTTCAAAAGTCCATATAACCAAAGTATTTTGAATATATTTTAAGTTTGATAAATTGGTTTGAATCTCAAATTGATTCAATGATGTTAAATTTAACATCTTTTTTTAAAATTTGAATTTGGGCCATGATTTTTAAGTCCCTTCTAAATACTTTTATTAAAGATTGATCTTGAAAAACATCAATTTAAATATCAAATGGACTTTGCCATTGTGAAATTTTTTGAACAAATTATGATTCATTATATTCACAAATAGAATATTATTGCACTTGATTTTTTTACCTAAAATGTTACTAACCTTCAATGTGTAATGCTCCAAAGTTTCAAAAAATTATACAAACACATTTGAGATGAAAGTACATATTCAATTTAAAAGGACTAACACAATACATTTAGGATTGACCATTCCTCATTTTGTTGTGTTTTCTTCATTTTTGAATTTTTTTGTGTTGACTTTAAATGAATCTCTATTTGTGATATCCAATACAAGCTTAAAATTATATGCAATAATGATTGAAAGTTGCCAAATTAATAATTGATATGGTCTATAGTATTTTGCAAGAACCTTTAACGGCCCCATTATGGCGAAATTAATGACTTGCTCAAGCCTCAATCTTTTAATGCAAGTTTTTTTTTGTTTCACTTTTGCTATAATATTTTAGTGATGAAATGGGTAGAACCTAACACATGACCTTATGGTCTTTTCTTAAGAAACGTAATTACTAGGAAAAAAAGGCCAACTAAAATAGTAGACATAATGCATATAACATAATTAATTTAAGGATATTAACTAGAAATATCTCAAAATAGACTACCAAAAAATGATAGTCAAAGGATCCTTGCCAAGCTTGGAAGATAATTGCCTTAGCATAATTTTTTCAAATTCAAAGAATAAAAAAGGGGTGGAACTAATGAAAGAGGGGTTTTTTCTTCAATAGTGTATTATGGTTACTTATATAAATGATTCATTGGAATTGTGTATGTGTGTATGTGGGTTCATTATGAAAAATAAAGTGATTTTCTATTAGCCTTCCAATTGGGTTTTGACCTTTTGCAATGTTATTGCAACTCAACATAATTTTACAACATGAGTTGCGACATATGCAACTCACCACATGTGGAACCATATACATATGAAATTCATGCAACTCGATTGCAACTATGCAAAAATAACTATTATGCCACTTTAATGTAACTAGTTTGCAACTATTGTTGTAATGTCATGACAATGTTGACTTTCATCCATCCATCAATGATGAACTTTATTGATTCTATTGCAACTTATTTGCAACCTACAAGTGTAGTGGAAACCCATTACTGGTTGCAACTAATTGGCAACTATGTGACAACTCACATCAACACAAGGTTGTACTTGTGTGTAATTGCAATGTACCCAATTTGCAAAGGGCAACTAGGTAATTACTATGGAATTACTACTAGGCAAGTTCATCCATTGACAACCCTAATGTTTGTGCGATTTTTTATTCATTCATCAACAAACCTAAGTTGCATGATTTTTCATTTGTCCATTAATTAACCTAATGTTTATGTGACTTTTCATTCATCCATTGACAAACAAAATCTATTGATATCCTTTGCAACTAAATGTATGGGTTCCAATGTAATTGTATGGCAATTGATTATATAAATAATTGACCCACTTGTCATTCATCCTAGTTCCCATCCTGGAATTCTAGCACATCCCTCTTACCCCCCAAATGTTACGAACTAAGGAGTGTACCCCAACTATTTCTTCTTTCGTTGTTTTCACTTTTGGACTCACATGTGAGTTTTTAAAAAAAATTGGGGGTGCGTCGAATGGGGTGTCATGGATTTTGGATTCAGGAGCCACGCACTTGTTTGTGAGCCCAAGTGCGATAACACAACTCGGATGGGTGGCCACAAAGGTGGCCAAACCCATCAAGGTCCAGTTAACACAAGGAGCCATAACATGAGTAAATGAGGTGGTATCAGGGACTGTTTTGGAATGCAACAAAATGAAATTCATGAAATTTTTCATAGTTTATGCTTTAGATGGCATTGATGCCATCTTAGGGAATATTTTTTTAGATGCTTATCGTGTAAATGTTTTAAGAGGGGTTTCCAATTTAAGAATCATTGCCAAACTAAAAGATATGTTTGTTAATTTAGAAGTGGAATTATAGGCTAGTTTAATTAAGGTCTCCTTGCATTCATTTGGTCTCCTTGCAAAAATTGTAGGAAACTTCGTTTTTAATTATGCATGTGGATGAATCTAGTGCCAAGTCTAAAGCCAAAGGGGTTAAGCTTTGGCCTATTTATATTTCCAGCATAATTAATAAATTTTTGGACATCCTAATGGACGAGCTCCCTAAACATCTACCTCATTTTCGCAATGTGGACTATAAAATTGAGGTGGTGTTTGGGTCAGTGCCACCTTCCAATTCACCTTACATGCTTAATAAAAAAGAACTACAAGAGCTCATGGTTCAAATAAATAACTTAATGGACCAAGGATACATTAAGCCAAACAAATCGCCTTATGGTTCACCTGTTTCATTTGTAGATAAAAAGGACGAAAAATTACACATTTGCATAGATTATTGCACTTAGAACAAAATTATCATTAAAAACAATTACCCTTTGCTCTGACTTGACGATCCTTTTTATTGTCTAAATGGGGTTTCTTATTTTAGTCGCATCAACTTGAAGTTAGGCTATTATCAAATCCATGTGGAAGATGCAAACGTGGAAAATATGACCATGAGGACAAGATATGGCTCTTATGACTTCTTGGTCATGTTGTTTGGGTTGTGTAAGGCCCCATCCACTTTCACAACTTTGATGAACTCAATATTCCACAAGAAGTTAGATGAGTTCGTGATCATCTACATAGATGACATTTTGATGTATTCCAAGTTTGCGGAGGAACATGCGACACATTTAGAGTTTGTGTTCTAAAAGCCCAAAGAGAACAAGTTGTATGCCAATTAGGCAAAGAGTGAATTTGCAAGTCCAGAAATGGACTTTTTGGGACATGTGTTATCCTAGGAAAAGGTGAAGCCTAACCCAAGGAAAGCTGAATCAATTATGGAATGGCAAAGTTTGGTTTCAACAAAAGGGGTTACATCATTCTTATGATTAGCTAATTTTTACACAAAGTTCATAAAAGATTTTTTGCATTGGCAAAACCGTTCATGGACCTCTGGAAGAAAAATGGATCATTTAAATGGAAGGACGAACAACAAAATGTGTTCAACTTGTTGAAGGCAAAGTTGTTGTCACCATTAGTGTTGTAATTCTTGAATTTTGTGAAGCCATTTGAGGTGCACACAAATGTAAGTGGCTTTACAATAAGTGGGGTCATGATGTAAGAATGACACTTAATTGCCTTTGAAAATAAAAAGCTGGTGAAGGTTTAGTTGAAATGACCAACTCATGAAAAGGAATTGTTTGTGGTAATGAATTGCTTAAAGGCATGGTAGCATTACTTGGGCTTTCATAAAACCAAAATCTTAACGGATAGTGTATCTTTAAAATATCTTGAGACTCAGCCAAGGGCCACAATGAAACAATTGCGGTGGCATGATACCTTGGCCCTTATGGACATCATGTTGATCCATAACCCTGGCAAATACATTGTAGTGCCAAATGCGTTAAGTCACAAAAAGGAATACCAAAAGGAGATGCCTTGGGAAATTATTCAAATTTTTTGAACTATATTCATCAAAGAAAACAATCTAGAGATAAATATGTGAAAAATGTATGTGAAAAATCATTTGGTGCAAAGTTATTTTAATGACCTGCACCAAAAAAAGAAGGTGGGAGGGATCACCCTTTTAGACATATTGTTCAGATGGAAACAATCATGAGTCTATGTGCCAGAAGGAAAATTACGCACAACGGTTATGCAAGAAGTTCATGATGTGCCCATGGCGGGACACTGTGGTGAAAAATCAACGAGGGAGTTTTTGGGGAAGATTTTCTATTGGCTTGAGATGAAGGAAGACGAAAATCATTACATTCGCACATGCATAAAATGCCAAAGTACCAAGTTGGTACATAAGAAAAATTTCGAGTTGTATAAGCCCTTCCCCATCCCTTCAAGTCCATTTGAGACTGTCCCAATGGATTTTATGACATGTCTTTCGGAATGGGAGGGGATGGATGCCACAATGTGGTGGTAGACATGTTCTCAAAATTGGTTAAATTTGCACTAACCCAAACAAACGCCACGGTGATGAGGTAACAAAGTTATTTTTCAACATGTGGGTCCGGCATAATGGTATGCCGAAGGTCATAATAAGTGACCAAGATGTGAAATTCATGTTAGAATTTTGGACACTGTTAATGAAGAAAATGGGAACCAAGTTAAAATTTAGCATTGATTTCCATTCGTTAACCAATGGACAAACATAAATAGTGAACAAGATATTGAATCAATATCTTGGAAATTATATTGTTGATGATCATAAGGATTGGGGTGACCATCTAGGTTTGGCGGAGTTTTGTTACAACTCCACAAAATATTCGACCACAAAAATGAATCCTTTTCAATTGGCCTCGGGAATTAAAGTGAAACAACCCATGGATTTAACCATTCCTAGAAAAAGAAGCACTTGCCACGAAGGCGACAAGGAGGCCGAAAAGATGGCCAAAGAACATGAAGAAAAGAAAACATGGGCCATCAAACTTTTAGAAAAGGTGCAAACTAGTTATGAGAAACAAACCAACAAGTCGCAAAGGCACATTGAATTCAAAGTGGGGGACCTAATGTGGTGGAACATAAAAGATTTCAAGATGCTTGAAATTTTTGCGAATAGGTTTATTCCAAAAGGACGCGGGCCTTTATAAAATCATTTATAAATCCCACCCCAATGTGTACACTTTGCAATTCCCAATGACATTGGTAGCCCACCTCACTTTCCATGTGTCCAAGTTGAAGCCAATTCATGAAAACAAGAAAAAGAAGGATTAGAAACAAGCCTATAACCTAGGATTTAATTTTATTGAACATAAGTTCGTAGGGGAAGTCAAGTGCATCCTAGCCGCAAGGTAAACTAGACAAATTGGCAAACAATACCTGGTCAAGTGGAAAGGATGTCATTCGAAAAAATCATAGTGGGTGAAACTCGTTCATCTAAACCATTTGCCATAAATTATTGAAAAGTTCGAGGGAGAATAAGACTACGAAATGGGCAATAGGAAAATACATAAAAATAAGTCCAACACATCAACATAACATTGATGAAGACATTGATTTCTAGAAGGCGAGGGGTGAGAGCAAAACCTAAAAGAATGGACGTATATCTGAATTGAAGTTAAGGCAAGATGATAGTTAATTTGAAGTCGAAATGTACAAAATAGGCAAACCATGGAAGAAGTAAATGAAGGTTGAGTTGAGGTGATGATAACTAATAGAAATGGACTTAAGGAGTTGAAATCAAAAAAAAAACTTCTAAGGGCTCAATTAGGTGAGATTAGGGTAGTGATGCATGTGCATTAAATGGCATGCCCTTAAACTAAGAATAAGTTTATGGGAGCAAGGTTTCCAGTGCATGGGATTGCAAACCATGTCCTTTTAAGGCAAAGGGGTACGGCTTGGCTAAACCCAAATTGGCATTATTTGTTGGCGCGTTTTATAGTCATATTCTAACGTGGTTGCCTAGGGTCACCGAGAGAACAAGCCTAAGCATGAAACTTAACCTTCAAATGTTTCAAGGGGCCAAAAGAAGGGGAATGTCACTTGGTAAGAAAAGCGAGCCCAAGAGGGGTGTGGTGCAGTTTAGGGGACCAACATAGAGATGGATAGGAAAATTGTTTAAAATTTTTTTTGCATCTAAAAGGGTGGAGCCTAGGATGCGAACTATACATAAGTCGAAAATTAACTACTTTCCTAAAGGCTTGAAATCAGAGGGTGGCAAAAGAGGTTGCTTGCCATGACAAGGGTGACATGTTATTTGTGTCTACGAAAACATAGACCTCCCAAAAGTGGGGGTGAATGACATGCCCTTCCATTTAAGAGATGTCTTAAGTAGATGTGGGCTTCATATCGGGACCACCTTAATGGGGCACTAAAGCAATATGAAAGTTAAGCCAGAAATGGCTCTATGAGGTTTGACTCTTTTAAGAGTTAAGATGCATTTATACTTTGAGGTTGGATGGGTTAAGGTGGGAGTTTGGGCTCTTATCGGCCAAAGAAGATGATTAGGGGTTGTTTTCGGGACTATAGTGCGAAACATTATCCCCTTAAAACCCTCAACAAACGATCAAGCATTGTCCTGGGTTGCCCAAGGGGGCGAGCCCACTAAATTACTTAGGACGATCAGGAGTTGTCCTTTTAAAGGTTCAAGGTTGCCGAAAGAAGGTTGGCCCTGAATTAAGTCCTTTGGATCAACTCTAGGAGTTGGTCACAAAAGGCCTTTGAGTCAACCGAGGGTTGATTTGGCTTAAGGCCATGTGGACCACTTTGGGAGTTGGGCCCTGGTTGGCTCCAAGTTAGACTAAGACTTAGCCTCAATAACATGGTCTAGTGAGTATGAGTAACGAATCTAAGTCCATCCTAAGTGGTCGAGACTTGGGACTAAACAAGTGTGTCATGGGTGCGTAGGTAGTTAGGAGTTAAGGGAGTTGACGCAAGAGGAGCTTGGTGAGGTGCGTGCAGCGCAAGGCGACAAACGGGAAAATGTGTGTAAGCTTCATTTTTCCACATTAAAATGACGTGCTTTAGTTGAGTAATATGGGAATATGACATGACCTAGCACCCACTAGTACACCATCCATTAGATTACTGGTATGTGTTATGGAATGGGTTTAGGACCAAATGAAGTCCGGTAGGGTGAACGTTTGTTTGTGGGTTGGTAATTGGTTCTAAGGTAGAATAGCCCGTGAACGATCACTTAAGTGCTCAAGGTAAGCCAAATCCAAGGGGAGGGTTTCGTTGTTTTTGGTGTCCAAACAAAACTTGAACCCCTTCTATTGGCACAATTGGCGCATTAAAAATTGTCAAAAACAGATTAGAATTGAGAAAGTTACGACCCCCCAAGGAGAGGGGGCCAAGAACTCAGAAAAACAAACCTTTAAATACTACAAAGCCCATTCCTGATCACCCAAAAAGTTCCTTGTATGTTGCTATGTTGCTATTAGAATGCAAATAACTGAAGGTGTTGCTCCTATAGCACTTTAAATTGTTTGAAATGAATAAGAAATGAGAAAGTTAGATGCTTTGAAAGTAGGAGGGGTCCAAAGAGAAGAAAAAAAGGAAAATAATGTGTGTTTTGAGTTAAAAAGCTTATTTTTCTTCTTGTTATTTTTTCATTACTCATTTTGCTTTGCACTTCAAAGATGATTTCTCAAGCTAGAGGTAATGCTCCCATAACATTTTAAATCATTCAAAATGAAGCACAGATGACAAAGATCTAAAGAAGTGATCAGTGATAGGGTAGTGATTGGTGATGGACAGTTCTACCCTACCTGGGCCTGTTCCAAAGAATAACTGGTTTCCCCACTGTCAATTCACATTTCATGTTCTCCACCGTCATTTACATTACAGGTCAAATTTGACACTACAAGCAGAACTAGCAGGTGAATGTCTATCCCACCAGGGCAACCCTTGAAAAGATGCCTAAATAGGAAACTACAATCCGGTGAGATTCTGTTGTCAATGAACTACAACTGAGTCACCAAGGTTCCACCTTCCTAACCTAAATTCTCCTAACATATTCTGTAAACCCTCCTCCTTTCCCCTCACACTAACTACATAAATTACTTTATGTTAGTGGGTAAGTATCTGAGGTAAGTAGGCAAAGAAACTTGAGTAACTACTAGGTAGGTAGATGGTTAATAAGTGGTTGACCACTGTGGTAAACTATGGGACACATATATGTACAACGAAAAAGTGTTTCCTATCCATACATCATCCATCTTGCATGGTGTGCTGGTGGGTGCTGATTTACTCTGGCTGTGCAATGCTGATCCTTTTATGCTGTAGAAAAGGATCAGCAATGTGGCGCCACGAAAGGATCAACAGTTGCAAAAAGGTGTTGTATATTCATCAACATGCATTTAGTCCAGAGCTGGGGGTTTCAGGACTCATGACCCCGGAGGAGCTATATATCTTGCTGGAGCAAAACATCAAGGGCTGATCTAATTGCTGTCAAACAGCATCATCGAGTAAGTCATGATGCAGGGTGACCAAAGGGCGGCAGCAGCAGCTGGCCCAAGTTACAAAAACCGTAACTTTGAACAAAGACTGTTTTTGATCGACAGCCGACTGCTGCTATCTACACTGATGCAGTAGTGATCTGACTCATGATGCAGCATTACTCACACTGTTCCACTTTCTCCGAGGGACAAATTGAATGTTTCGAAGTCCGGCTGGCAGGAGAACTACAATGCAGCAGCTGAGACGACCCTCCAGGTTTCCAGGCCTTAAGTACATGAAGAAGGACCTGTTAATTGTGACACAGCACTCATGTTGCATGCTAGTAGTACTAGTGTTAGACTGGATCAGACCAAATCGATCAGCTCTATATTACCGCACGTTTGATTTCAGTCTGACAACCGCGGCTCACTTGCAGTCTAATCATAGTCGCTAAAGTTGCTTTTGATGCTACAATATTATCAGCGCCCATGACGTTTACTATAGATTTTCTACAGAACTTTTGGAAGCCCGTTAAAAACTTAAACCTCCTACTACTATATAATTTAACCCGGTATTCTTTGCGATTAAATATCTAGCGTTACTCTACAGTGTGCAGACAATATACATTGTCCACATGACTCACTGGGTAACCTGCTTTAGAGGCAAAGTTTTACAACTTATTGCATTGTGTCAAAGGTTTGCTCATATATTGTAGACTCCAAAGAGCATGTTGAAGCAGGTTCTAACTTTGAAGAACCTTAAATCATCATGCAAATTGTAGAAAAAATGTATTATACAGAGCTTGTGATGAATTTTGAGATCTCACCTACCCTCTCCATAATAAATCATGAACAGTATGGACATCTAACATCAAAGACAATTTTTCCATTCTGTATGAACAAATCCCTCTCACAATGAACCATAATCAAGATCCAATACAAATGCCACCGACAATGTTTGTTTGGCCAGCATAAACATTTTTGACTCTTTAGAGTTCTCTGTCTGCACTTTTGACAGTCAAATCAGGTTGATCATTTTATCTATATTCCTGGAGTGCTATAAATCAAAAGAGTGTTTCCAGTGGACCAATAGTATCAGTAGGATCGATGCAAAAGGAGAGGGACATTGAAGGCCAAAAGCAAGGTTGACTTCTAACCTCCACTGGCATTGTAACTGCCAAGCCTATTCAGTCCAAGAGTGGGCGAAAATTGGGCTAGAGCCCATCTGGCTAAGATTGGCTGGTCGACCTGTTAGTGTTGGCAATGTTAAGGGGTTGCTGATACCAATCCATGTTGACAAAGGGTTAGAATCATAACTAGGGTTCATTTTCACTGTGCTTGTGGTCGTTGCAGAAGCTGAGAACAAAAGGTTTTGGGATAAGTCGCCTGACAGGACCCGGTCAAAAGCTGAGTTCTTGGAGCTAGCCTCCTCACTTTCTCCTACAGAGTTCCTGGGACTCTCCATATTCATATCTGCCAAAAAGGAAAAAAGAAAAAAACTTTGTGAGTACACACACACTGTCTGCTGTCATATCACAGATTGATAATGTTGAACTAACTACCAAGCTCTGGACTGCATGCTACATAGTCAGTTCTAGGTTCCAGTTCAGGATCTAGCAGCACAAACAGTAAGCCAATTAAAGACTGCACATCAGACAGGACTCCCCATATATCAGTACATATTATTTCCATGTATGTCAAATCTGGAGGTAAAATGAATTAGATTCCAAGCTCAGCTCCTGGTAAATTAACCGACTTATATTAGGCACTAGTTCAATACTCAACTGATGTGTGTTTTGATAACAAGATGCAGATGATCACAATGAGTCAAGCAACAACTACTTAGCACTAGATGGTATGTACATAATTCTACACAAGCTGACCACGCCCAGCATGCACATGGAAAATTTAACCTGAGATATTACTATTCCCATGATTGTCTAGTTATTTTCCTAAACCAAGTGGCACCTTCATATGCCAGATCGTAAAATATGCTACTAAACTGGCAGCTCTACAGCATTTGTCATATATTTTCTTCTGCAATTGATACAACAGAGTTCATTAGTCTGCTTCTTCTGTGCTCAAACATCAAAGAACATTACTGTATGTCAACTACACAATGGAAGACTCAATTTTCATCTTAGTAGAGAAACATGAATGGTTTGAGGTGCACATCAATACAGTACCTGATCTGTCATGGCTCCCTTGGTTGTAAGTCAAGCCTGAATTGCTAATTGCTCGAGTCTCACTAGTCTGGAGCTGCTGATCACTAGCTGCTGTACCCACATGATCATAACCTGCAGGCTGCTGCATGGCTGGCTGATCAGGCCTTCCTTGATACACATGAGAGCTGCTCAGCAAGCTAGCAGCTGGGTTTGGCAACCCATGATGGTGCCTCATCAATCCTGAGCTTCCAGCTGAGCAAGAGCTCTCTCCACCTCCATGGTCTTGAGGCAGCACCTCCAGACCCATCAAATTCCTTAGCAGCATCCCATTACTTGGTACACTGCTAGTATTGTACCTGCTGGAAGCCTGGGTAGCTGGTGCCCGCATAGTGTCTGATCCAAAGTTCAGAGGGGCACAGGTAGATGATCTATGTGCACCTGCACCATCTACTTCATGAGGACAAGAACAATTGTCTTGTCCTCCTGCATGTCCCCAGGTATTCCTTTCATTTTTATGCTGGGCTGCAGCTTGTTGATGGTATAGTGTCTGCCATTCAAGCAAATTCTTGGAAAGGCCACATGAGGCTACACCAGCTGAGACAAGGTGATCCTGTTCAGTGTTCATGAGTTCTAATCTTGAGCCAGCTGTTCCTGTAGGCAAGTTTGACGTCACAATCCGGAGCTGGTTCTCATCTTGGATTCGAAATACTCCATCAGAACTAGGGGTATTGGAAAGCTCTGTGATCAGTTTCTGATCTGTTGGCTTACATTTGAAACTTAAGTCTTGTCCATGCTGTCCATTCACAGCTGCAGCATGAATCTTCTGAGGATCATACTTAGACATGTCAAAGTTTGTCACAGCATTGACTCCACGAAACTTGATTGCCGCTATGTCGTAAGCCTCAGCTGCTTCTTCTTGTGTACCTAAAATTTAGTCACAGGTCTGGGACTTAATACTGATCACATGTTTCTGGGTGACCATTTTGGATGAAACATGGATCATAATACAAAAATCTTCACCTCAAATTTCTAGAACAGCAAATAAATTTCTAAGTCTAGGATTGGAGCTTAGTGATGAAAGAAACATGACCTAGAGGACTCTTAGTTCAGTTGAGGCCTAACATATTCAAGGGGTCACCATCAAAACATTACTTCGATAGCTTTTAAGAACTGCACAGGACAGACTACTTCAACTGAAAGCTTCAGCATAGACATCTCCTGTGAAAATTCTGGATGGAAGTTTTTAAACACTTTTTTGACAAATCCTATTACTGAAATTTTCATGGCTTGCTCAGTAATCGACTTGTTCAAATACTTGTCAGATACAAGAGCTTAGCTCACTAAACCCAGCTACGTTAAGCTTAAGATGAAAGACGGTGATAAAAGGAGGTCTAACACTTGGACCTTGTCCAGTGTAGATTTTTCAGGATCTACAAACCCACTGACAAGTCTCCTCTTTCTGTTTTCGAAGTTCATCTATGAAGAAAATAAGGCTCTACCAACCCCAAAAATATGTCACCACTTGCACTGGAGAAGGTGCCACTATAGCACCACAGACTCAGAGTCTATGATTTGAGACAGGATATTAGAAAAGCTCTAGTTACACAAGAAATTTTCATTCAATGTACTTAGCACTCTAAAAACTCTGGCAAAGAATAGTTGGAAGTAGAAAACACAGGGGAACCTCATAAATAACCCTGTGAAACAGAGAAATCAATGTTTTCTCACCAATCTGAAACAATAACTTTCATCTTTTCATAGGAAAAATTCAAGATTCTCTTGGTGGAATTCTCACATGAAATCAGAAAAAAAAAGGTTTTTGTGATAACCTATTGTGGTTTGACCCCAATGTGCATAAGGCCCCCAACACCTATGGAAAACCATGCATATATTTAAGACATGAAAGGGTTTGGAAAAAAGCCTCACTGTAAGTGCCAAGGTACAGATCTTTGTTGCCAGCAACTCTGCCAATCCGAGCCTGCCACCTCCCATGCTGGTGATGTCTTGTCACACCCCTGTACACTGATGCTCCTCTTGAGAATCCACTACTCTTCCTGTTGCACAAAAACATGTTCCAGTCATGTATTGCAAACTCTTAACACTTACTTGTGATGTGTTTGTGTAAGCCACAATTATTTCTTGCAAGTGAAAAGAACCAGAGTTGCAGTAAAACATATTGGCTACAGCTACATATACCAGTTTACCAAATTCTCTAGCCTGATTGCAACTTCAACTTTCCATCCTGCTGGCTCTTTAAAATCTCATTCACAATTTCAGTGCATTACCTCCGCAAGGAAGCAACATATTCTTGGCGTGTCATATTCTTCATCACTTCCAGTTCTGCCTCATAAGTGCTCAACTGTTTGACCACAGAACTGTCAAACTCATCAGGAAACGGAAGGCCAACCAGTCCACAAGCTAAACCATCTAGAATGGTGGTTAAAGATGGAATAAAAGAGTCAATACAATAAATCAAAGATAGGATCATAACCCCACTTTGCATTAAAGTACTAGAGTTGTATTTATTTATGAGTGTGAGAGAGTGAATGAAGATAGGAGGAGGAGCAAGGTAGTACAGGAAAGTTGATGGTAGTGCTAGGTCCCCAATACTTGAGGGCTGCCAAGTCATAAGCTCTGGCTGCTTTATCTTCCTTGTCATACCCTCCTGAAAGTAGGCCAAGTAACCAATTAAATAATTAGCAAAGATCAACAGCTATTCATATGTCATGCAATTATTGATATTAGGCATCCATTTCATCATTCAGCACAATTGCAAGAAGAAAGTTCCAAATTTTGAATGTCTCAAAATTACAGTGAGTCATTTTCTGGCAAGCCATAAATATACAGGGAAGCAAAGGAAATTATTTAGCATGCCATAGAACTGAGCTTTAACTTCATGAGGTCAGGTCAGTAAAAATCACATACCTAAGTAAACTGTGAGAAAAAAATGCGCCAACAACAAAATGCCAACCATGCACAAACCATAGTTATCATCAGTCAGTGCTCTAACATTGCAGCTTAGGATCCACAAATAGCCAAATAATCTAGAACAGATGTAAAACAATCTGTCCTTCAAGTTCAGACATTTCATGCTGCATTCCATTGAAAATTTCCATTAAAGGACAATCAAAGGATAAAACCACTGTAATATCAATTGAACCTGACTAGACAGTGACTGAAGGCAATGAGTTATAAGCTATCAAGGGGATACACAACACACCTTGACGTCCTTTTCTTGTCTGTCCCTCTTTCCTACAGCTATTGTCCCACAAGTGTGCCTCATACCGTCCTGTCCAACGGTGCCTAAATCACACCCAAGATCCCCACTTCAATACTTCAATGAAGGAAACTGCATGCTTGCCAAGTGTACATGAAGAATGACAAAAATAACTAAGGTCACCTAGTTAAGCATGGATAGAACTGCTTGCAATAACAGGAACTCATACCAGATAAAGAGTCACAGAGTCATGGACATTTCCCTTGAATGGATAGAAACTAGAGGATTGAAAACTTTACTTGATTGAGGTGATCTCATAAGCAAACAATGCAGATCATGAGTACACTTGCTATCCAGAAAAACATTATACAGGTTTGAACAGTTCATTCCATCTGAAACATAGGAAAAATAGGTCACAAAGCAACACGTCACATGGACATGTCTGGTCCAAAAGAAGATGGGATACAATACTGCAATTGTGTACTGACGACTCATTTGCTATGATGATGGACAAAGGAGTTCTCAAATAGTGGATGTTCCATATATTGAGTTTCAACACTGGTTGGTCTAAACACACAGTTTCATAAGCACTTCCACCGCACAAACAACCAACAGATCATTATGTTTCCAATTGGAATAACAGGATTTTTTGGACTTTGGCTAATTTCAGTCTTGTAACTTGGAGAATAGTTGAGATCCTTTCTTGTATGTAACCATAGAATTTACTGCTAAAATTAAAAGCAATAACATTAGTTATATTGGGATAAAGAGTCCAACCCATGTCCCATTTGAGTTCATCACTGATGAGTCCAATCAAGAGCTCTAATCAGCAAGGCAGATTTCTCTTGAATCTGACAAGGAATGATTGATTGTTCTGGCAAGGTGTTGATGCACTTTTAATTGTAATGAAGATGCAAGGGCCTTAAGGGTTCACCTTTCCAATTTCACAAACATAACCACTGTAAGCTGATTGCTGAGATGCAATTACATTTGTAGTGGGCACGTCTGACGAAAGATATTACAATACCACATGAGAGATTAGGATGGCCACAATGAAGACATTGGCCTGCAGGACAATGAAACTTGACTGTACATTTTGGCTTACTTATCTTCATCATTAAGCTATCACATTAATTTGAGGAGTGGAGTCTAGATCAGCCTGGGAAACAAGTGATGTAAGAAATGAACCATCTTGCTGAGTTGATCACAAAGAAATAAGGGGATCGAATAAGTAGACTCTAACATGAGAAGTTTAGAACTGAGTCCATACAGCTGCACAAGCTGTCATGAAGAAGACTAGATGTACAATCTGCACACTGTGTGTAACTGTGTTCACAGCATCCTGATGGAACGAGACCCTAGTGGATTACTAGCTCCACGATGGACCCATGGAAGGGAAAGCACAGAGTTGTAATTAGAGCAATGAGCATGATCACAGGTCAAAAGATAAAGCTTTAAGGTTGCTGACCTAGTGATAATTTTGGTGTTTTTTGCAGACTCTTGAGAAATGGGTTTGAAACAAAATGGATTCTTAGAAGGAATCGATTTGCAGAAATAGCTGGTGATTAGAGGATATAAGTAAGAGATAGTACTGCACGTGCGCCTCACTAGACTAGTTCAAGAAATACCTGGTCACGCCTCGGTACACTGAAGTTCTTTGGCCAAAAGTGTCTATAGACTTTCGTGGGGACGGCCCCCCGTCTTTGCTTGCAGCTCCTGCACCCATCCGCCCGGCTCCTCGCTTGCGGGGCTCTGGGATGGCTGCAGCCTGCGGACTCGACTCGGCCAAATGGTGGCCGGGGAGCACAAGCTGGTGGTCTACTGCATGATCGGTGACATGTGACGAGCCAGCGCTCATGGAGAGGGAGAGCGGCTGCCAACTTGCCAAAGCCGCGCTAAAGCTGCTGCTGCTGTGTCGCGTTTGTGGTCCCAGGTGGTCTGCAGCCGCCTTCGAGTCTGTGTCGGCTTGATGGTGCAACCATGACTTGAGCCCCGCCGATGAGCTCTGCGGCATCTGCAAACTGCAGTCGGATCGCTGCTGGTCGAGTGCACTTTGTAACAAGTTCTGTGCGTGAAGATGCGATCGACTTTGTGCGAGCAAATTATTCTCCTGAAGCTGTTGCTGCTGCTGCTGCTCATGAGCTTCGTAACAATGATTAAGGTGGTTCAATGCAAGACTGGACTGCTCTTGTTGTGGCATTGCACTTCCGTATGCGAGGTGGAACGTGGAGCTCGGTGCCATGTCTCTTAGTGATCCTGATCCTCCAGGAGCTGAGTGCGTCGTGTATGGAAGGTTGACATTGATTCTCGTCTGGCCCTCTTGGTAGTTAGCAGCAGCTCCGTGCGCTGCTGCTGCATTGTAGTACAGACCCTCCAATTGCTGGTGTTGATGAGAGTGGTGATGGTCGCGATCTGTGCAGTACTGACCTCCAAGAGACTTGCCCCCCAGAAAGTCCTCCAACTTGGGCCCATCTCTACTGGTCTCGGCTGACGAGCTGGATGGCCTTTGCTGCATGTGATCATAGTGCGCTGCACCCGCTGTGCATCCCTGCTGCTGTTGCAACTGGTGATCCACTGCACCTCTGTTAACGGTCAGCCTTGAGAGCTGATCCACAGAGATGAGATGGTGAGCCTGCGACTCATGGATTCCGTGAGATACATCTGCCGCTTGCATTGCGTGCTCTTGAAGTTGCCAATGGTCAACTGCGTTCATAACACACCAAAGCAACCATGATAATATGCTTGTTTGTTCAGAAAATTTTATCGACGCAGTTCAAAAGAATTCATCGACGACCAAGTATGGCACAGACTACAAAAACCGAAAAGCGAGTGTCGTAAACCGAAGTGAAGATAATGGCTTTTTTCTCTCTTTTTTTTGCAGAAGCCACCACATAAGAATCTTACTAGAACGACCAGCTCTCGAGAAGTAGTCTCTTAAAATTCGTCCAACCCTTGAAGAACATCGCACCCACCTGCGTTTTGTGACCTCCTAAGCAGCGTCTCCATGTGGACTAGAGATCACATGTGCATTACAGCAGGATAGAGATCTTAGGCAGCCTAGCACATAGTTACTTCTGGACACACAGTTTTACAGCATCTGGTTTGCGCATGATGTCTTTGGGAAGAGACAGGAGACCATCTGTTGGCATCTCGTCCCTCCCAGATTGTATATGATTTACGCTCAGTAAACGGAGTTTTCCCCTCCGCGCATGCGGTTCACCTCCATGTGGACTAGAATTGGAAGGCAGTTGTGTGAGACTAAAACTAAAGCACATGGACATGAGCTTCTTCTCGCCTACAGCAACTTGCTGGCTTAAGCTAGCCGTCCACTCCAAGTAAACTAGCTCCGAGAACAAAGCTCACCAAGTCCATAACGAAGAACATGTAATAGTTTCAACCCGTCTAGTGACACACACACCCACAAAGAAGGCTCGCATGATGACGCACCTGAGTTTTGTGACCTGCTAAGCGCCTCCATAATACAAAGAGATTCATGATCATCAGAAGACCTCATATTGTCAAGACGTAGTCCTAGAGGGAGAATCATCAGACTGCAAATTCACTCCCCCAAAGAACCTAAAATATATATGTATATATACGGAACAAGTCTTGTAAGAAAAATGACCACCACTAAACAAACCCCAGTAGGTATATCTTCAACCACCGCCACCACCACAACTTCGACTTCTTCTTCTCCTTATTGTTGTTTTTCTTCTAATTCCTACAGACCACGGGGGAGATTCTGGTAGGAAGAATAGTGGCGAGGACATGAAGGCCGACTGAATTACAAGAGTTGAGAACACGCAAGACTCGAAGCCGCATCACAACATGGGAGCTTACTGCTGGTACACGTGAAACAAGCCGAGAAAAGGAAGGTATGCTCGCTGGAGCTTGAACGAAGGGAGCAGAGTGCGTACTAGTGAGACGAGAGAAAGAAAGAGCAAGGGAGCGAGCGCCAAGGAAGAAAAGAAAGTGGCAGTGGACAACGCTATTGAACATTGCGCACTCCCGAGGAAACAACGAGCGAGCGAGCGAGCGAACGAACGGGGGTGGGGTTGAAAGAGTCCACAGCCCGTTCCGGGAGGTTGGTCCACTTCGAGTGGCCACTAAATTTGTCTGAAAGGAGGAAACGTTTTGTCCTTGTCGCTTTGTTTTGTCTATTTTGTGCGGTCATGGTTCATGGCCCTTTTTTCGCTTCATTTTTTCAGCTCAAGTCGGGGCAGCCAGGGCGGGGGAGAAATGGCTTGCAACTACTAGGCTACTTACGATAGTCCTCATCAGGGGTGTTTTTTTTTGGCAATTTCATGAGGTAGGTGGACTCCAGATCCTCCACACGAGAGGACTTAGCCAAATCTGGCTACAGAAAAGTATAAATTTTCCTTGGCGCTGTTAATGGGGAATATTGTAGCCTTAAATTCGCCACATTTCGAGGAAAAGAAGGCTTAAATCGCCATATTTCGACTTCTTGCAAGTCGCCAGCAGACTTGGTGGTGGGGAAATCATTTGTGCTTTGAAATAGGTCCTAAAAGAACTCCTTAGGTTGCTCATCGCATTCCTAGGTGAAACAAGCCTTATTAGGTCCATTCCATAGTACATGATCCTAATTAATGTTGTCCATTTTCTATTTTCAAAAGTTATAAAGAATCTTGGGTGGGCTAAAGTCTTCCAATCTACATAGTTCATCTTTAGGTTTTTTCTTTGGGGGGAAAAGGGAGGGGGG
>Ga0209611_10006627_pt1 | contig 18859 bp, 9 predicted proteins | sample S1TSphgellanicum_3_FD_187693 | JGI IMG/M metagenome (GOLD analysis project Ga0209611, IMG submission 187693) | Host-associated microbial communities from peat moss isolated from Minnesota, USA - S1T2_Fc - Sphagnum magellanicum MG (SPAdes) (version 2) | ecosystem: Host-associated > Plants > Peat... | reverse complement strand
TGAATCCTTGAGTCAGAGTGTACCTGGGTCCCTAGCCTGATTCTTGGTTTTCCACATCAGGAACTCTCCTTTTAGCACTGTCTTTTGGTCCGAACCAATTGATTTTCCCTCCAAAACCAGTCCCATATTAGCCTCAATATGCCACTATTTGGTCTTGGACCCTCGTCTAAAGTTGCCCTTAGTTTCACAACATGTTTTTCCATAATTTATTTACAGTGCACACATATATACCTCTGTACCACTGTTTTTTCTTTTTTCTTTCTTTTTTTTTTCAATTTTGTGGTTTGTAAACTTTGTTGATTTTTTCCATTTATTGAGCATTTTTTTCTCACATTCAAACTATTAAAACGAATTTTCCCAATTTCTTCAAACTTTTTTTGTAGCCACAGTGTGGAAATTCACCAAGGAAAATCACTCCTCTGTACAGAATTTCTTTTTTTTTCACTCCAGAATTATTTGCTATAACCATCCATGTAATTTTTCCTTCTCCCCACAGGCTCCTCCAATCATAGCCACCGGCCAGGGAACCAGCACCTACACTGGTACACTCACCTTCTTGAGTGAGGCCTCTTGGGTTTAGGGTTTAGGTTTAGAGCTTCAGGTTGTAGATTCAGAGACCCTGACTTTGTCTAAGGACGCTACATCTATCTATAATCTTTTGAAGCTGCCCCCAAGAACTTTGGGATTTTGACTGTGGTTCTAATATAGGCCAGGTTCACCCAACCAAGGCAAATTGACCCTGCAAAGCCCATTTAAATTGCTCATAAATATTCTGATTATTTATAAATGTCATTTCCCTAAACTAAATCAGGGTCCCGAAGTCCAAATCTATAGTTTTTGGGGCCTAATATGCCCATTTAAATGGGTTTTGGGGGTTTTTACAGTGATCCCAATGTGCAGGTCAATTCACCCTGGCCGGTTCCGCCAATTAATCATGCATTGCCTGCAACATGAGCTCTGGCAGAGCGCTTCAATACTGCGCTGGGTGAAATCGGCGAACCGGAAGAAACGTGTGGATCAATAATTTTTGGGGTCAGTTTTGAGATATAGCCCAAGTGGCTATCAGGGGTAGGAAGGTTTAGTCAGATTTGGCTATGAGCCAAATATGGCATTAGAGAATTTTAAACATATTTCTCTTATTTTTGGCTACCTACATGAAAACCATGTATGGAAATCTGACGATTTTCTTTGAATTTGGCTGAATTTTGGCTATTGAGAATCTGAAAAAGCATTTCATTTTAGCACTTTTTAAATTTATGACTTAGCTTTCTGGCTATAACTTTTTGGCAAAAGAAAGGCCGGTGTGTGGATGTGAACAAAAGTCATGATGATAATAAGGGAGGAGGCCAGGGAAAAAGTAAAGCGTCTTTGACAAGTCTCAAGGTGACGTTGCATATTCCATCCTCAATTACTAGAAAATAGCAACATGTGTTGCATAAAAGAAAGTAATGAATTGTTCAGTGGCCAAGAAATCGGTAAAGCGCGTACGCTACAGTCTGAAGAATCACTGCAAAACCCTTCTAGAAGATTCTGGGGGAGGAGAAAATGAAGAAGAAGAAACATGTGCGAGAAAAGTCGAAAAAGGCGTAATAGAAGAAGAGAGTGGGAATTCCAGGGAGATCATGAAGAGGAAAGGGGTTGATGTTTTTTGGGGAGATCTAGTGGAAAGTTCAGCTTAGCTTGCAGGAATCTGTGATGTGAGGGACAGCCATCAATACCCTGTGTATGCTATTTGGGATGGCAAAGGATTTGTAGCAGGTTTTATGAGAGCAAAAGGTTAAGAGAAAAATATTTATGAGAGCAGTGAGCAAAAGGAATTTCAGTGGTGCGAAATATGGGAAAGTCATATGGCCTCAAGGGAAAAGGAGTTGATCTTTCACAAGGGCCACCAAAAAAAAAAAGAGATGTTGTGCGGATCTCTGCTGTGATTGAGACACCTTTGGTCCCCGCTGAAAATGCTCCTTCAAGCTCTGGATGGCAGAGTAATGTGATGCTTCTTCTTAATCTTATGATGAGCTTTCTTTGCACAGTTTTTTCTTGGGCTTTCTCAAGTTACATGTTGAAGTTTGATTTTTCTTTGTTTTTTTTTATTTTGTTTGGGTGTTGACAATTTTCTTTGACCCTTACAATCATAATAGCTTATTGTCCTCACAAAGCATTAGGAGAAGGAGGTCTAGTTCAGATTTGGGATCCCAAGCAACAGCTTTGCAACCATACCCTTTAGCCACTAGGGTACCTGAATGTCCTCAATCATTTACAAGCTTCCTTGTCATACATTTTCACTTTGCCAACTTTCCAAGTTGTTTGTTTAGATAAAAACAATATGAAATAATGTTTAAAACAATATCTATTATAGCCTCTTACATTAGGCTAGCGACTCACTTGCTATTACAAGTAGAATTGGTGAAAGGGAAATTTGTCAATTGGCATTGACTAAAAATATATTGAAATTGTAAGGATTGGAACTTTCATTGTAGATTATGAGTTAAGTTCAAGGTGTAGTCTTAATCTAACAACTTAAAGCAAATTATTAAAATGCTATTGGACATTCTTACTGGGTTTGTGTCCCAATTCCTTATGAGTTAGAGGCTTTAGTGGCCCAAATGTTGGGGAAAATGTCATGAAATACAAATGAACCAAACTAAATGGCTGAATTAATCAACCCAAACTTGAAAGAATCCAATTCTTAGCATTAACCTTTATTGATTAGCATACATTCCACCTATTATGTAACAACACTTACTTATTGAACCATGTTTTGAACCTTTGAGGTTTATGACACATGTGAATGATCTTCATTTGTTAGTCATATAAAATAGAGTTGGTATTTTCCAATTCATCTCTTATTGTCATCTTGTTAAACTTAATCTTTTCAATTAATTATTGCCTTTGTCTAACTATTATAATTTGTATATTGCATTTCTCTTATTTCATGTATAGTCAAATAATTTTCAAGAGATGTCTGAAAATTTGTGTTGATTTTTTTTCATTTTCTTTGCAGAAATATATGGTGCATGATTTAAATCCCACTTGCAATTCCAATAATCCAAACTTGACCATTGTTTTTTTTCATGGGATTGCTTTTGGCACAAATGATGAATGGAAGGAAACATGGACAACATGCCCCACCAACAATAGAGAAGAGTGCATATGTTGGCCAGAAAAGTGGCTACCTGAAGACTTGAACAATAATGTTCGAATTTTATCATTGTCCTATGATTCTAACATTGTGGCAAGTGTTCACAATGATGTGATTGAAATTGGCAAAAACCTCATTCAAAGTTTGGTTACAAATTCAAGGTGTGACAATCTCCTCTATTTATGAACACATTAATTACTTCTCTTTGTGTACATTAAAGATAATTGTTTACATATTTAGAATTTTTTAAATTTTTTGCACAAGTTTATTGTTCATGTGTGCTAAGATTGTGATACACACTAACAAGTTTCAAATTACTTGAATTGTTAGATTCATGTAGAGCATAAAATGGGGCTTAAATGAAAATGTTCTTGTTTGAGCATAATAACAAAGTCTATGTTCATATTATAAGTTCATGGTACAACTAGTTTAGTTTTAATGGAAATGTTTACTTCATGCTTTTTTTTAAAGCTTTATCTTTGGTAATGCAATTGAATTAAATTATATTATATTAATACATGTTTAAAAAATTTGCATCCATTTCATTACAAAATAAATATTTCAAAAAAACGATATATCGTTTTTTTTATTTAATTTTTTTATTTCAATGATATTTCCAAGGTGACACACAAAATATGAGTTGTACATTAACACAAGAATGTAAACACCTACATACTTGTGCACAATAATTATTTTACCAAAACATGGTTGTCACATTTTTTGGATAGATTCCTAGAGTTAATAAATGAAATATGACATGTGACAAGCAAATCAATTATGAACTTATGGCTTAAGTCATGTGTGAATTGGAAAATTGCCCCAAGTATAATAGGATAAATTTGTACATGTTAATACAATGTTGATAATGGAATTTTGGTGCATTGTTGAATATTTTGTAGTTATCAATCCCTTTGGAATGGACCAGTGGCATTAGTTGCTTATAGTTTTGGAGGTCTTGTACTCAAAAGCTTGGTGGTTGAAGCTCGCAAACATGTACATCAATGGCCAAGAAATTGTTTGGATGATGAAGTACACAAATGTTGTAAAACATTTTTGAGCAATGTCAAAGGTGTAGTATTCTATGGTGTACCACATGCCGGTGGCACTCAATATTTATCAAATTATTTCACTTGGCAACATCAACAAATCAACACATTGAGCAAGTATGCAACCCAATCTGGTTTTGTTTTTAATTTACAATCTTTCAACCCACAAATGGAGCACCTTTCAACGGATTTTAAAAATGCCGTTCATGAAGATCTCAACATTTATGCATTTGGTGAAGGATTACCTCTCGACAACAAATGGGTAGGATTTTCATTTCACCACATTGAAAATTATCCAACTAGGTTCATTAATTGAACATTTTTTGTATTCTCAAAACTTGTGTGGGATCATGTATTCAATACTTTTGGATATATTGATGTGGTGAATGGGTCATGTGTTTTATGAACTTTGTTTCATGAATTAGTATTGATGGAAAGGAAATTTGATTAATTTCAAACATTAGGAAATAAGTTTTTAAAATTTCCCTTCATCAAATCAATTCCATATAAATATTTGTAAGGAAAATCATAATATCATTAAAACATGTAAGATTAATGAGATTAAAAACCAATAATTTTGTGATGTATTTATATAATTTGCTTGCCAAAAGGTTGAAGGAAATTATTTTTACACAAAATATTTCATTATTATTCAAACATCAATAGTTATTAAATTATAATTTCCACCACCATTTGCAATTATTATGTTACTTATAAATCAAAGCATAAGTGAACAAACAAGTCAATGAATTCCATTAGTTTAATATTTTGCACATGCAGGGAATTTTAGTGCCATATGCTTCAGCTATTCAATTGTCAAACAACAACCATTACAAAATCGAGGATGCTCATCACTTAACACTTTGCAAGCCACCAAACAAAGATCATCCAAGCTATTTTTTATTGTTAAAATGTTTGAGAATATGTATGGAGGTAAAAACATCAAATCCAAGTCTTTTGACTTCATATATGTTCATGTAATTTGATACACATTAGGTCATAGCACACTTGATGTGTATCACATATGCAATGTCGTATATATATTGGTTATCAAATAATAAAGATAACATATAAATGACCTATATTTTGTGAATTTTGACAAAAAAGTATATTGCTTCCACCTTTGCCATTTCATGAGGTGGGGTTGATTGACAAAGCACAAGACATAAATAGTTTGTTACAAAAGGAATCTATTGTTGGTTTGGTTGGAATGGGTGGGATAGGGAAGACCACTTTGAGCAAAAAATTCTATCATTTGTTCCACAACCAATATGACAAATCTAGTTTTTTGGAGGATGTGAATTCAAAGGACAATATCAATGATGTCATAAAACAACTCTTACATGATTTGTGTGGCAAAAGGTTATGCAAGGATGAAAATGTGAATAAAGAAGACCTTGACAAAATTAGGAAATCTATGATATCAGAAAAAATGTTAGTGGTGGTGGATGATGTTGGGAAGGAGGAAAACCTTACATCCTTGCCATTTCTCATCGATAAAGCTGCAAGGAATGTAATTTTTAAAAGCAAAGTACTTGTGAATTGTCGAAATTGGCAAAATTTGAAATCTCATGTAAATGAGGATGGAAAAGTGGTCATGAAATCATTGGAGGAAGAACAAGCAAGGGAACTATTTATGTTCCATGCATTTGGTAATGCAAATCATGTTCCAACAAAGGATTTCAAAGATATATGTATGAAGATTATAAAAGCTTGCGGGGGGCTTCCTTTAAGTCTTAAAATATTGGGTTCATTTTTGTGTAATACTAAGGAAGTGGAAATCTGGGAAGGTGCATTGAACAAATTGAAAAGTGGGCAAAGTTTCACCGGGGGCAATGATAATGAAAAGCTTTGGAGCAAATTGAAGATTTCTTACGACCACTTGGATAAGCAACATCAAAACATGTTTTTGGATATTGCTTGTTTTTTGGGTGGTTTGAAAATAAGTACAATTTGTCGAGTGTGGAATGGAGATTATTTACACCCAAAGTTTGGATTAAAAAATTTACAACATAGATCTCTAATCCAAGGGGTAAAAGGTGGAATCTTATACATACATGAACAATTACGAGACATGGGTCAAAATATTGCAATGGAACTTCCAATTATGAATCGATTTATATGGAAATCAAATAAGGATGAGGTTATCACCATACTATTTCAATCCTATAATTTTATTTTGATTTCTTATGAATTTTTTTGATGTCTAAAACTAAAAAAATTAACTTTGAATCTTGAATTTATAAATACATGTTTTTCTAATAAAAATGGGCATTAAGATGAAATGTTATTTATATTAATGATCTTTTTTTTGCATTTCATGTGATAGGTGGTGGAAAATTTAGAAGGCATCTCATTGAAAAAATGTGTCAATTTGCCTACATTGTCCCAAATCAGCTCAAAGGGATTTCGCAACCTTAGGTTGGTTGACCTAACAGAAGCTTCACCAACTATTGTGGAAAATTGCATCCAAGGGCGAAATTTGAATAATGTTAAGTGGTTGTGCCTCAAAAAATGCATGATTGAAAAATTGCCAAATAATTTGTTTTATTGTTTCCAATTGCAAGTACTTGATTTGGCACAATGCCAAAGTTTGAAAAAAATACCTTCATCTATTGGCCAATTGAATGCACTTCAAGAGCTTGTTTTGTCAGGGTGTTCGAACTTGAAAAAATTACCTTCAACTATTGGCCAATTGAATGAACTCCAAGAGCTTCATTTGTCATGGTGTTCGAACTTGAAAGAATTACCTTCATCTATTGGCCAATTGAATGCACTCCAAAAATTTGATTTGGCAAAATGTAAAAACTTGCAAAAATTGCCTACATCTATTGGCCAATTGAATGCACTTGAAAATCTTGTTTTGTTAGGGTGTTCGAACTTGAAAGAAATACCTTCGTCTATTGGCCAATTGAATGCACTTCAAGAGCTTCATTTGTCAGGGTGTTCAAACTTGAAAGAATTACCTGCATCTATTGGCCAATTGGATGCACTCCAAGAGCTTCATTTGTCATGGTGTTTGAATTTGAAAGAACTACCTTCATCTATTTGCCAATTAAATGCACTCCAAGAGCTTCATTTATCATGGTGTTCAAACTTGAAAGAACTACCGTCATCTATTGGCCAATTGAATGCACTCCAAAAATTTGATTTGGCAAAATGTAAGAGCTTGCAAAAATTGCCTACATCTATTGGCCAATTGAATGCACTTCAAAAGCTTATTTTGTTAGGGTGTTCAAACTTAAAAGAAATACCTTCATCTATTGGCCAATTGAATGCACTTAAAGAGTTTGTTTTGTCAGGGTGTTCGAACTTGAAAGAACTACCTTTATCTATTGGCCAATTGAATGCACTCCAAGAGCTTCATTTGTCATGGTGTTTCAATTTGAAGGAATTACCTTCATCTATTGGCCAATTGAATGCACTCCAAAAATTTGATTTGGCAAAATGTAAGAATTTGCAAAAATTGCCTACATCTATTGGCCAATTGAATGCACTTCAAGAGCTTGTTTTATCAGGGTGTTCGAATTTGAAAGAATTACCTTTATCTATTGGCCAATTGAATGGACTCCAAGAGCTTCATTTGTCATGGTGTTCAAACTTGAAAGAACTACCTTCATCTATTGGCCAATTGAATGCACTTAAAAATCTTGATTTGTGGGTGTGTTTTAACTTGAAAAAAATACCTTCATCTATTGGCCGATTAAATGCACTCAAAAAGTTTTATTTGTCATCATGTTCAAACTTGAAAGAACTACCGTCATCTATTGGCCAATTGAATGCACTCCAAGGGCTTTATTTATCATCATGTTCGAACCTGAAAGAATTAACTTCATCTATTGGCCAATTGAATGCACTCCAAGAGCTTGTTTTGTCAGGGTGTTTGAATTTGAAAGAACTACCTTCATCTATTGGCCAATTGAATGCGCTCAAAAAGCTTGATTTGTGGGAGTGTTCAAATTTAAAAGAATTACCTTCATCTATTGGCCGGTTGAATGCACTCCAAAAGCTTTATTTGTCATGGTGTTCCAACTTGAAAGAACTACCTTCATCTATTGGCCAATTGAATGCACTCCAAAAGTTTTATTTGAGAGGGTGTTCGAATTTGAAAGTACTACCTTCATCTATTGGCCAATTGAATGCACTTCAAGAACTTGTTTTATTCGGGTGCTCAAATTTGAAAGAATTACCTTCATCTATTGGACAATTGAATGCACTCCAAAAACTTGATTTGTCATGGTGTCACAACTTAAAAGAATTACCTTCATCTATTGGCCAATTGAATGCACTTCAAAAACTTGTTTTGTTAGGGTGTTCGAACTTGAAATAACTACGTTCATTTATTGGCTAATTGAATGCATTTCAAAGGTTTGTTTTGTCATCATGTTCGAACTTAAAAGAACTACCTTCATCTATTGGCCAATGGAATGCACTTCAAATATTTGTTTTGTTAAAGTGTTCGAACTTGAAATAACTACCTTCATTTATTGGCTAATTGAATACTCTCCAAAGGTTTGTTTTGTCATCGTGTTCGAACTTAAAAGAACTACCTTCATCTATTGGCCAACTGAATGCATTCCAAAAGTTTTATTTGAAAAGGGCGTTGCAATTTGAAAGAATTACAGTCATCTATTGGCCAATTGAATGCAATCCAAAAGCTTTATTTGAAAGGGTGTTCCAACTTGAAAGATTTACCTTCATCTGTTGGCCAATTGAATGTAATCCAAAAGTTTTATTTGAAAGGGTGTCCCAACTTGAAATAATTACCTTCATATGTTGACCAATTGAGTGTAATCCAAAATCTTGATTTGTCAAGGTGTCCAACTTGAAATAACTATGTTTATCTATCGAACAATTAAATGAACTCCAAGAATTTTATTTGTATGAATGTTCCAACTTGAAAAAGCTAGCTTCATCTATTGGCCAATTGAATGCACTCCAAAAGTTTTATTTGTACAAATGTTCTAATTTGAAAAAACTAGCTTCATCTATTGACCAATTGAATGCACTCCAAAAGTTTTATTTGTACAAATGTTTCAACTTGAAAAAACTACCTTCATCTATTGACCAATTGAATGCACTCAAAATGTTTCATTTGTCAAGGTGTTCCAACTTGAAATAACTATTTTCATCTATTGGTCAATTGGGTACATTCGAAAAGCTTCATTTGTAAGGTGTTCCAACTTGAAAAAACTACTTTCATTTATTAGTCATTGAATGCACGTGAAAATTTTGATTTGTGTGAATGCTTCAAGTTGCAATAATTATTTACATGTACATTAGCTAATTAAATGCACTCCAAAAGTTTTAGTTGTAGGAATGTATGAACCTATAGGAATTACTTACATTTATGGGCCAATTTAATGCATTCAAGGAACTTAATTTGTTAAGGTGTTTCGATTTGAAAAAATTACCTTCATTTATTGCAAACTAAATCATTAGTAGAAAACCCCTTTTTTTTTACCAACCCTTGTTTGACTTTATATCATCTTCAACTACATTTTAGTTGTGATTTTTTGAATATTTAAAAAAAAATTCACAATTGCCAAGTAAATTGAACCACCTACTCTTTTAGTGGACAAATGAAGGCAAATCCCAACTATTTTGGAGCTCATGAAATATTCTTAGCACCCCCATGGTCTACAATTGAATTATAGTTGAAATGTTGACTTGGAAAATTACATAATCTATAGTCAAGCCTTTCAAGGTGGTGTGTCCCATGTTCAATTACTTTGGTCAATTAGAAAACATAGTGATGGATGATATTCAAATTAGGACTAAAGTCTTTGTTGCAAGTGCATGACAAGAGTATCTCTCGACTATGACTACAAGTTGAAAGGCAAAAACCGAATGTTAGGCATTCTTACATACTATGTCAACGCCTCAATTGCAAGTGCTACTTAGTAAACATGACTACAACCATTGTGCCATGCTCTACAAACATTGGTATACATGCATGGTTTTGGTTTTAAGAAACAAATATTTATTGAGGTTGTCAAAACCAACAAAGCCATAATGATGAAAATATGTTCCTTTTCCTTGAAAGACCCCAATAGTTAGATTTTGAAAATTATCAAATTAATTGATGATTTGTCATAAACATTCAAATCCTAGGTTCCATGATAGATTGTGGGAAAAAACGATTTAGATCCAAGAAAGTATTATTCACATCAAGATGCGACCTTCCACCCGACTCCCTATTAAAAGAAATTTGGCATTGAAAAAAGTTTCAAGGTTTAGGGTCCTAAAACGTTTTTACGTTTAAGTGACATTTGTAAATCAATACAATTCAAATTAAATTGTAAGCTCCTATGGATTGTGAAAAGGCCCAACCAAGTTCATTATGAAATGACCCCATTTGTCATATTCCATTCAAAAGAAATTGAAATTAGTAAACACTAGCAACAAGCCCATGAAATAATCAAACAACATTGTTATGATATCAAAAAGGGGAATATGCCAACATAACAACTTTGGAATGCTTGAGGTTTTATAAAAAGGATTCTGACATACTAAAAGAAGAAGAATGCCTACCAATTTTGCAAGAACCATTGAAAGTTCAACATGTCCATTCCGTACTTGTAGATCACCCATATTTTCAATGCACAAAAATATGAGCTTTGCAATTCGACGACATGCGAAACTTCTCTCCACATCAAGGGCACCAATTTTCAAGTCCTATGATCAAGCGAAAATCCCATTGAGCACGAGCTTTGGCACATTTGCTTCTTCTCCTTTCGCATGTGTTACAATATCGAATACTTCTCCGTTAAGTTGTAGTGCCTAATACTTATTAAAGCAGAACACCCTTTTATTAGTTGAAATGCTTGTCCACAACTTTGCTTCATGAACATACGTGCAATTTTTTCAAGTATCTTGTTTAAGTTAATATTACCCAAAAGGGTCATAGTTTCTAGCTTTTAAATACTTGTTTTTGTTTTCTTTGCTTATCACAATTAGTTGGAATCAATGACTAAAATCCTCAAATGATTAGTCACCTTTTTTTTTTCTTTCTTTCCTCTAGTCCTTTTGGTCTAATTCATTAGAATTGACAATTAATAATGAAATGGTGGTTTTTTTTAATGTTGAAGGTTGTAATGGCTAGAGGAAGGAGACTAAAGGTGGTGGTGATTTGGAAGTTCAAAAGCAAAATGTTGCTTCATTAGAACAAACAATTAGGAAGCAAAATGTTAATCCATAATAACTAGGACTTGGTGAACAAGATATTGTTCCATCAAAATCAAGACATGGGGAGCAAAATGTTTTTTCATTAGAACTCAAAATTGATGAATCAAACAATCTATTTGGTTTAAAGTTGACAATGGTGATAGTCTACAATTGAAATGATGAGACCAATACAAATTGGGAATTTCGATCGAGAAATGGTGGGTTACATTATTTTAGAATTTACATACATTAGATTAAATGCAAATAAAAATAATTGTACAAGTTTTTAAATTTTTAATTATATTTTTACCTTCCATCATTTGATGAAAGCTGTGAGATTTTTTTTGTCAAATTTTTTTTATTGTAATACTTGAAAAGAATTAGAGTTTGCAAGAATTGCATCTAATTGTGTGATTTTATGTTTTGCAATACTTGCATTATGTTTTTTGAACTTTTAATGTGTAAGGTTTTAGTGTTAGGATTTTTTTATTACAAAATAATGATTTTTAAAAGATATTTTTTGGTTTAAGTCTGGAACTTGAAACTAACAATGCTTCTTAGCAATCGGCACCCCCTTGTCCACCTAATATGGCTTGGAAGGACAAATAATGGATAAGGTTGGGTGGAAATGGAAGTGTAAAGTTGGCATTTGCATTGTCACATATTGTGCCAAATGGTTATTGATCAAACATTTGAAGGAGGTGCATGGCTTGATGGCAGAAAAGGCCAAACCCGGGGGGCCTTCAACTTCTAAAAGAGGTCTTCAACGTCAAGACCATGTTAAAATGAACATTCACATTTTGGGAGATGCCATGGCCATGTAAAATCAAAATGATCAAAAGGTTGTTAGTTGTGCTCGTGCCAAAGCCCAGTGTGAATGGGATAAGTTGATAATTATTACAGAATAATGTCCACCATTACCAAAACCAACTTTGGTCAAATTAACTTCAAAGCAATTATTGCAAATGTTCGGTTTTAATGCCCGGGGCATGGGAAGCATGCTTCGAGATGCAACATCATAGATGGAAAAGGATGATGACGCACCCCTAAGCTCCTTGATGGATTAATTACAAGTCCAAAGGTGAAGATAACGGAAGGAGAAGGAGTTGGGGTGCGCTTCATAATTTGTAGCATTTCAGGGTAGAGGAGCGTGTTGGAGCTCTGAGATGGGACTAGGAAGATTGACAAACAATTCAATTATTCACATTAACCTACACAAACCAAACAACAAAGTTGGTTAGAGTGTAGTTGGAGCACTTTGGTGCACAAATGAGCCATGGGCAAACACAGACTCACAAGACTCACCACGACCCGGACTTGAGGGAAGTTATCACCTTCCCCCCTATAGTATACTCTATGCTTGGCCACAGGACTAGCACCCAAATGTCATTTTGTCCCGGGACTCCCAAATGGGAGTCCTAAAATTTCAAAAGTTGGGACTCCTATGACTTTGGGGGCCCATAACTTTGCTATTAAACCTCTAATTGAGATGAAGTATAAAGCAAAGTTATAGCCCTTGTCGAAACATTTACAACAATATGTGGCATGCCACCTACACGCAAGGAAATCGGGGCCATTTTCGACTTTTAATGGTCATGAGTCAAACTACCAATTTGACTCCCGGCCCTTCTTTTGGCCATAACTTGTGTTTTAAGTGTTTAAATGGGCCATGCAAGCCCATTTTAGACATCTAAATTATAAGAGATTTCCAATGATATAAGGAACTCCTCAATCCAATGGTTTTTGACCCCAGTAAATTGAAGATTCGGGAATCCATTGGAACCCCAACTCCCAAAGTGGGAATTCACTTGGGAGTGTGAGGGTTCATTCCTTCACATTTTCCTACATTCCAGGGAGCATGAGATGTGATTCTCGAGCTTACCTTTTGGCCTACACCCTTGCAAGCCTTTGCTTTGGTCGCCAGTCCAAGGTTAGGGTTGCGATAGGTGAAGATTTACAAGAAATGATTCATCCATTCATTCTACATATGCACAACAATTGAAGATCGCATGGGATGTCAAAAATTGGGATTGAAAATGCACCAAAGTAAGTTAGACACAAGAATTGACATATGTATTGGATTTTTATGAATCATTATGGAAGGTAAGAAACAATAATAAATGTTTATTATTTTTTAATAATTTTGTTTCATCCAAGGTGTATTAAGGTTTAATTTGGTAGTTTTTGGGTGTTTATAGGGTTAAGGGCACAATAAAGGAAGAGTTTGTTGCAAATGCAATTCAAGTTAAGATGCAACGTTGCCATTTATACATTGTTCATCATGTAATAAAAATTACAAATGTAACAATTGTTTATTAAGCTAAACACAAGATTATAGATAATGATATGGTTCAGGGTTTCCACTTTATATAATTAATTAATTTTTTTCAGCCTTTTCATTTTTTAGACTACCCAATTTTTGAACTTTGGTCTTTTGATATATTATATAAAACCTTTTTTTTAATTCGGTTCTTTAGTAATTTTTGATCCACCCATTTTTGTACATTTTTTATTAATATAATATTTTCTTCTAATCACACTTATTTGATGGGTATATGGTTAATAATATATGTCTTCTTTTTCATAATCTTCTTAGTACTTTAAATGTAAGAATCAAACCTTAAATAAGCCCTTATGAATAGGTAACATTAATTTGTCTAAGGTTTACAAAAATAAAAAAGAACATTGTGCAACACTTACATCTAATGTAATAGGATTCACATCACTTAAATATTTTAAAAACAATACTCACATCCTAAACATGTAATACTTACATCATTTTCTATTCTAAATTCCATAAGACCATTTTCAAATTCGCAATACCCACGTATAAATCCCATAATAGTCGTTGATTTTTTTACATCCATTGCAATACCGACATTTTTGTCATAAAACTAATTCAAAATAATAATTAATTTAAGTATATAAATAGACATATTTTGGGTACCCACACCACTTATTAGTTATTTTGATATGACTTTACATGTGGGTATTGCATTAGGGTTGGGTCTTCATGTAAGGTTTACCTTAATCACCTATGGATTATTTCATAATGAACTTGCATGCTGGTATTGCATCTAGGCCTTGGTCTTCATTCAAAAGCACCACCCAAACTACATATTGGGTATTTCAAGGCGACCCTACATGTGGGTATTACATTTAAGGTTGGGCTTTCATTTAAGGTTCTACTTAAATCACCTATGGGTTATTTTGAAATGAATTTGAATATGGCTATTACATTTAGGGTTAGGGTTTCATATAATTTTGCAATATCCACACACGCACTTACTTTCACCAACTAAAAATTTGGCCTTAATTTTTTAAATAATTAAATAGAATTTGTAACAAAACATAAATAAAAGTATGTCTCTTACAATTTGCTAATATTTTCAAGTTGATTTCTTTCACTTTGTTTTAAAAATATATAAAAATATATATTTCATTTTTTTGCATGTAAAATTCCCCCCAAAATGCACCTTAGATTTATTTTAATTACTATAGACTTGTAAAAGAAAATGTTAATTAATTTATATGTCCCAAACTCTAAACTTAAATCATAATCCAATAATATATACTTGTAAAAAATGTGCTTTCTTTTTAATAAGTTTTTTTTGTTCAAATTTAATATGTTATTATATAAAAAAGAACAAACATTAAATTGTCATAAATGTTTATTAGGCTTATGTGGCTTAGGCTAGTAAATTACCTACATAACTAATAGGTTTACTTAATAAATTCAACCACCTTGAATACCTACCTAGACCATCTAAGATATTAACTTAAAAGGCCTACATTAATGAGTAACCTACATAATAGGCTTATATTATGTACGTAGCATATTAAGTAATTAGTTAGGTTACTTAAACAAGTAATTTACTAACCTATTACTTATGTTAGGCTAGGTTGTCTAACTTGGTCGATGTTGACACTTTAATTAATCTAACAACTTTGGTGATGAACTTTCGTTAAAGCTAGTAATTTGTTAAGGTTACAGAATTTTGGTTTATTTTATGAAGATTGTTGTGTTTCTTGGATAATCGAATCATGTTTCAGCTTTTAAGGGTGTCGAAAACATTAAATAACAACTTGGCCTTCACAAAACTTCCAAATCCACACAAACTCTAATATGGTTTCCAAAAGCTTATGAACATTTTCATACCTAGTTATTAATATTTTGGAATTTTAAAATTCGCATTAAAAAAGTTCATTAAAAAAATTATAATATACATAACCACGGCTTTATATATAATTTAAATATTATTTTAAATAAATATGAAAATATTATATGTATTGAAATGAATCAACAATATAATTCCATAATATCATTATTTTTATATATTATGTTATAAATAACAATATATTTGGACCAATATTATACATCATAAATATAAAGTTTACATAAAGATTTATGTTATATATGTATAGAATATAAAATATTTTTGACCCACTATATGATTATGTTAACCAATAAATTATTATATATATATATATATATATATATATATATATATATATATATAAGTTTAAAATAAAATTTCAATCAGACATAATATTAATATATGGGAGAGATCATTTTTATTATTATATGAAATAGAAAAAATAAAATAAAATCATGTGCTTTGATTTATTTTTAAACATGGTTTAAAATCTTATTAAATTAAAGACTTTATATTTTATTTTTTTGAAATGAGTTTATAATTTTAAAATGGAAAAAACATAAATATGAACATATTTGAAGAAATTTTAAGCATGAACTTTTAATTTTTTGATTTTGACAAACTTTGTATTGCATTTAGGGTTGGGTCTTCACACAAGGTTTGCTTCTTACTTTTGTGTGATCTCTCCAACCTAATTTTTCCAATCTCTTTCAAAAGTTTGAAAAAGATATAAAATGAAATTATATTATTTCACATATGTTTAAACCTTAGAAATTCCTCCCAATTTAATGAAGGATGAAAAAAATATTTTAGATAGTTAATGAATTATCAACAAATTGTGACATATAATTAAATAATTAATAAATAAGTATTTCAGATAATTTAAATGATTAATTATCAAGAATTAGATAATCATTTATTTCTTTAAAATGATTAACTAATCATTTGGTTTAATTTTATTTATTTAGATAATGAAAAATTGGATATAAAAATCATATTAATTAATTTGATATTTGATTGATTAACTTAATTATATTTTTGTTTTAATAAGTTATTAAAATCACTATTTAAGATAATTATTCCACGTTATAAATTGCAAATTCAATTTTTCCATGAAAAATTGTTGCACCGAAATAAGCTCGATCATAATTGTCGTTGTACTATTTGTTCCACAAAAAATGTAACTTTTTTTCAATCTCAATGAAATAAAGTAAGAATCATGGAACTCTTAATCAACAACCTTAACCTCTATACACAACTTTTTAAACATACTATTTTGAAATTAATTAATTATTTTGGAGTGACCCAACATACGAGTATTGCATTTAGGGTAGGATCTTCATTTAAAGAGGTTTAAACCTCGCATGCATTATTTCGAAGTGACTTTGAATGCAAGTATTGCATATAGGGTTGAGTTATTTCAAAGTGACCTTACATGTGGGTATTGCGTTTAGGGCTAGGTCTTCACTTAAGGGTATCCAAACCATCTAGATGGGTTATTTTGAAATGACCATGCATGTGGGTATCGCATTTAAGGTTGGTTTTTCATTTAAACTTGTAATACTCGCATTTATATTTACTTCTACCAACTAGAATTTTGAGGTTTCATTGCAATACTTACACCCATACTTACCTTTACCAATTAGAATTTTGGGGCCTAATTATAATACTTGCACTTGTATTTACTTCTACTAATTGGGATTTTGGGGCCTAATTATAATACCTGCATTTAACACTAATATTATCATTATCCCTGTGTTTTCACATTTCAAACTTTTTGTGTTTATTACTTGGAAGCAATAATAACCTTTATGGCATATTAGACTTCATGTGTGTTGAATATTGATGTTCAAAGAATTTGGGCAATGGTTTCCTCCATACAAAATCAATTTTAAAACAAATTTTTTAGTGCCAATGGCAACAATTTTGATTAATAATTGAGACATTTATTCATGACATCATTTAATACATACATTTGTGTGATTAAACATTGTTTTATGCCAATCTTTGAGCCATTTGACATTATTTCCCAATCCATTTTCTATGCAGTGTAACAATAATCCTAGGTCTAAAATCGCATTCCTTTGGTGAGGCGTATGTTATGAATATGACATGCCAATACTTTCATGTGTGAGGTGGCATGTTCACAAAGTTTCTATTGCTTTCTTTATATTCATTTGTGATCTTTTACATTGTAGTGACCAATTATGCCAAAGCCCTTTCCATTGGGGTTGATGAATTTATTGTCACTAAACCTTACAATGGCACCCATAGGGATATCACTTTGCTCCATGCTCCTAAGCCCATCAAATTCCACGATCCCATCATCACTTTCAAAATGTTCATCTTTGTCATCATCATTGGATTCCATATCATTTGGAATTCATTATGGGTTTTCAAACATGTGACCTAACCCTCCACAATGTGATCCATACCATGTTCCACAATAATGAATGATATCTTCTATGCATGTGAGAATGACCACAATTTGGTGTTTACAAGTGTTCCCTTGCAATGCCCATTCACATGTGCAACAAAATATTTCAATGAATGGGAATTTCACTGTGTCAATGACATTGGGTGTTGTAACCCTAACCTTGGGTTCGCGACCAAGGCAAAGGGGCTTGCAAGAGGGCAAAACAAGTGGGAGACCCGGGAGACACATCTTATACTCCCGGGAGTGCAGGAGAGTGTGAGAGAATGAACCCTCACACTCCCAAGGCAACTCCCACTTGGGGAGTTGGAGTCTCGATGGACTCCCGAATTTTCATGGAGCGATTTTAGGGTTCAAAACCCATTGGTTTAAAAAAATATTTATATCATTGAAAACATATTGAAACGTAGACGTCTAAAATGGGCTCGCATCACCTATTTGGACATCTGAAACACAAGTTATGACCAAAAGAAAGGCCGAGAGTCAAATTGGAATTTGACTCCCAACCACTAAAAGTTAGGAATCGACTCAATTTTCATGCGTGCAAGTGACGTGCAACATACTGTTGGAAAGCTTTCAACGAAGGCTACAACTTTGTTTTAAACCTCATCTCAATCGGAGGTCTGCATAAAGTTATTGGGCCCCAAAATCGCAGGAGTTCCAACTTTGACAATTTCAAGACTCCCATTTGGGAGTCCCGAAACAAAAAACCATTTGGATGTGGGCCTCATTGAGAGGCACAAAGTATACTATAAGGGGGAAGGTGGTGGTTTCCCTCAAGTCCGGGCCATGGTGAATCTTGTGAGTTTGAGTTGCCTGTGGTTCGTCCTAACACCTAAAAGTGCTCCAATTATGGACTAACCACCTTGTGTTGGTTTTGTGCAGGTTCATCTGAATAGTTGATGCTTGTCACTCT
>Ga0209611_10006625_pt1 | contig 18863 bp, 13 predicted proteins | sample S1TSphgellanicum_3_FD_187693 | JGI IMG/M metagenome (GOLD analysis project Ga0209611, IMG submission 187693) | Host-associated microbial communities from peat moss isolated from Minnesota, USA - S1T2_Fc - Sphagnum magellanicum MG (SPAdes) (version 2) | ecosystem: Host-associated > Plants > Peat... | reverse complement strand
TATCAAGTTCTCAAAAAACATATGGTTTTCATTCTAAGAACCATACTAAAAATCTTAAAGGATCTCACCAAAAAAATGAAAACCACCCAACACTAATTAAAACCCATTTATAGATTTCAATTCCCTTGTGTTCCATAACTTCACCTTATTAGTGGAAATCAAACATGAAGACATTGCAATGAAGTGAATCATGAATCAAACCACAAGGAAAAACCATTTGGCTTTTGAATGTTTAGAGCAATGCATCTAGGTTATGTTAAAAATATGAACATTGATGCAATGTCTTGGGTGAATATACACGTGTTTTTTTACATGATTCTTTTTATGAAACAATCATGTTGTATTGTGTTGTTTGGCCTTTGTGGATGAAATGGAGGCAAGGTTCCTTACAAAAATTGTGATGGATGCCCTTGTGTTAGTTTATCATCAATATTAACTTTTAAAAAACATTGAAATATCTTTCTCCAAACACTTGCATTTGTAATCCAACCATTTAAAATTCATCATGAAGAACTTGATGCAAAAGTTGAATTGAAAGAACTACACAACTTAAACCTTGTCATTAAGTTGTGGCAAAATCTAACATAATCCCAAATTTTCACTTTCAAAATTTTGGAATATATCAAAGGTTACCACTTGAAAGAATTGTTGCCCAAGTAATTAAAAGCACTTGGAAAATGAAAGGTGTTATTGACACCAACCTTCATGAAAAGTAAGTTGCACAATGGGTTGATTGATCACCTAGATTTTTAATATGCACATATTAGAGTTTTCTTTAAAGCCATGCCATGTTGAGCCTAATTTTCACCTCTCATTTGGTGCTTCTTCCTTTACCTATTGTCAACAAATCTTGCAATAAGGGATCTAATTTTGAAAACCCAACATTAATTTCATTTTAACAATTGGTTTTTAGCCCTTGGGCTACTCACCTATAACCTACATTATAGATGTTATATTTGGGTTGAATAAAAGTTAAGGTGGTTATGGGGGTTATAAATCAAGGGCTAAAGGGTTATGGTTATATAGATTATTGGATTATATTAGGGTATATGGTTGTATGGCCTACGAGCTATATGGTGTTATGGCTACGAATTAATGGGGGCTATAGGCTATGAATTTAAATAAATTATTTTTTGGTTTTTTAATTTAGGGATTTGTGTTAGGTTTTTACACAATTTAACGTTTAGCTTTAGCTTTTGGGGTTTAAGACTCAAAATTTTAGGTTTTTGTTTTAAAGATTTAAAATTTGAAATTTAGGTCTTGAAATTTTAGGGTTTGTATTTGGTAATTATAAGGTTTTACTTATAGGTTTAAGATTTGGGGTTTTAGGGTTTACTTTTAAATTATGTTGTTCAAGGTTTGAAGTTGGGGTTTAGGCTATGAAATTAAAGTTAGGGTTTTAGGGTTTGAAGTTCATTGTTTTATGTTTAGATAAAAGGTTTTAAAAATATGAATTTGAGGGTTTTTTGTTTGAAATTCAAGGTTTAGACTTTAGGTTCAACATTTGAATGTTAAGATTTAGGATTTGAAATTAAGCATTTAAGGTCTATATTTAGGGTTCAAGTTTGAAACTTAGGGCTTAAGGTTTAAAGTTTAACATTTGTGGACCCAAAAGGAAACGAAAACAATTTAGAAAAGGGTTGGATTACACAAAACCAATGTTTTCACATTATATTACTTGTTATAGTTCTAGAATGTCTTAACCTTGTTATAAACTCTTCCTTTAAAATCACTTTTAAATTTCTAACCATTTTCAAATTGCTAATTTATACTTTGTTCTTCCTTTCACAATTAATCTCCATTTTGCCTATTGAAAAGGCATCATGGAAATCAAATGTGAAGGAAAATCAGTTTACCATGGTTGCCATGCTCCTAAAGTTCATCATCATTGTCTTCCCCTTGGTTAATTTTGCATTAAGGGCTTGCATCTTGGTGAATGTGGTCATAGGCATAGAATATGTGGAAGTTACACCAATGAATAGTCCATCCAAAAGGATATCATTAAATGGTGGGGTACATCACAAACTTTCAATATCACGAAATTTCAATAAAATCCATGAAAATTTTATAAAACAATATGTCCATGCAAAATTTGTGTGCTTCAAAATGCAAAAATGGCATGAAAAATATATATATTATTTCTATATGAATGATGTGTCTTTTATACTTATGATGTCTTGATGTGAAATACATATGATTTACATTTTAACTAAATTATTGTGGTGTAACTTTACATAAAACTATACAACTTTTGTGTATTAAATATGAACATTCACATATGTCATTCAAAAACAATGCCTCGTCCATTTGAATATTTAAAATATGGAATATATACAAATATCATTCAAATTAACTATAACATGGAATTCATGCAAATTTTTTATAGACCTATGAAATTTGGATTTCGCACAAAATTTGTATGAACCTATGAAGCCTAGTAAATTTGTGATGTAGGGCTAAAAAATGGGGTTAAGGTTATTAATGTGCCAATAGTGAAATTTTGTTGCATTTTTTAAACCATTTCAATTTACATGCCCATTTGTGGCTTTCAGTTTTTCAAAACTTTCATCGCACTATAATGTCACCCATTATGAACCCTCCTCATTGGAATTGCTTATCTTCAATTCTTTTATAATCTTTGTATACCATCCTTCAAGGTCTTCTTGGCAAATGGGGTATCATGGGCATCATGGGATGCTTTTAAGTAATCTTGGTGGACCCTTCCACACCACATTAGGGACTAGTTGAATCACATACTTTATGTTGATGTTATAGATAGAAAAATGAAAAAATATGATGTTGTTAATGCACACTAAATTGCAAAAATTTCACAATTTATCAGGGCACCTTGTTCTAGTAGGGTTGTTTTTCCTTGTGCAAGGCAATCAACTTGGATTCTTGAATTTATGCCATGAAATCCCCAAGCCCTAAAAAATTGATCATCCATTTTTTTAAACCCACAAAATAGTCAAATTTTGAGTATTTTAAATAATTAAAAATTCCATAAGCTTTGGAGGTTCAAGGACTCCAAAATTTTGAAACCCCTAGACCTTTAAAGCCTTTGGAATTATAAGGGCAAAATAATCTAAAAGCTTTAAAGGTCTAAATTTAAAGCCACTAAAATTGAAGATGTTCAATCACAATTTGAAATTTTTTGACTACTAAGGAAGTAGAAAGCTTCATTTTTAGCATGGATTTTGAATTGGAGGTGTTCAATTATAATCATACACATGTTAGTTTTGCACCATTGGCTTTTCAACCAAGTGCAATGAGCACATCTGAATAATTGCTTAGGATTATTATGTTGACATTACATAGTAATAGGGTAAAAATCAACTCATGTTCCTTCTAGGTGGGTGAACAATCTAACATTAAGTGACGTATGTTTCATTGTGATAAGGATAACCATAATCAAGGGATGAACACTACATGTTGTTGATGTTACACAATGAAAGGAAGAGTCAATGTTAAATCAACACCAAAATAATGGAAAAAATCTAGAGGAGGGGATGTGGCTATGCGCCACACTCCTCCTGTCAATGTTGTCATTGTTTTGTGATGAAGCCAAAAAACAAAAGAAAACACATTGAAGGTGTGAGTTGCTATATATATATATATGAAAAAAATAAAAATAAGAGGAGGCATTTTCGTCACTATCATAATCATTTGTTTTTGTTACCAAAAACAATAGCTCCTAGCTCCTCCTACACCTTCTCCACTTGCAACTTACATAAGAAACAAAAGCAAAACAAGAAAGGTCAAGGTCAAGACAATGGTCTTGTTGTTATTAATGTATGAGAAAGGAAAACAAAAATAAAAGTTCAAAAAAGGGAAAGGACAAAGAAACCCTTGTGAGCAAGAGGTGAGAAGAAAAGACATGTAAAAAACAATTAGACATGTAAAGAAATTGGTTTCATGTCGATTATGTTGAAAAAAATACATTTCACTCCCACTGGGGCATGTTGTTTATGGCATTACAACCTATGAATCCCCCAAACATGGCCTTGTCTAACCATGTTTCTAAGATTTTACAAAAAACTTTATTTGTTCAAAAAAAATTCACATAAAAAATACTTCCCTTATAATGAAGTTATTTTTGCTTGGAAAAAGGCTAGGAAAATATATGTTTATAATGCATGCATGACGGTGTTTAATTAAATATGGTGATTAGTTTTTGCAAAATACATTTGATGGTTGTTGTGTTTTTCAAACTTTTTATGTTTTAGGTAGCATGTTAAAACTTCAAAGTAACAAGCTAACTACTACAATTACGAATTTGTTTAAACTTCATGGCATTTATATTTTGCCTGAGGAGTGGGGTTAGGACATGTCAACTAGGTGAGTGCCAAAAGTTATTGAATTATTAGCATTTACATGCATGTTATTGTGTATGCAAAGAGCAATGTCTATAAGGGTTGGGTTCAATTCCCCTAAGTGTGTAATGAGAAATATTGATAAAAGATCGATATAATTAATTGAATGACAAATTCCAAGTAGTTAGTACATATGCACCCACCAAAATTGGTTGTAACTAGTTATAATCACACGTTAAAAAAATTGAAAACCCAATTTAATATTTCAAATTCATTGTCTAGTTGGAATTTTCACATTACTAAACAAGGGTCATCACTTGTGTTATTGCACCATAGATTGTCTTGCCACCTATGTTATCCCAATTTTTGGGTAAAAAACAACCATTCATTATTGTTATATCTCTACCTATTGTTGGGATATTTGGGATAATGGAGTTTGTGTGGTAAGATGCTTCTATGTAAACTTGAATGGTGTGCGTGGGATATGCCACTAAGGGGGTGAAAGGTAGCTTGACTTGTGTTGTCATTATCAACATGACATTGATTATAGTAGTTTGACTTTAATTTCAAATTTAGTTTTTGACCTTGTATGTATGTTTGTCAATGTGAAGAAGCACTTTTATTTTCATTTTATATTATATATTTTTTCCAAATATTTTTCACAAAACATGTTTTGCAAAATAACAAAAATTCACCCAAAAAAAAAACCAAAACAATAAAATCATGTGTGTGGAAGAGGTGGGAATTTTGATTTAATTTGGAACCATTTTTTCTTTTATTATGGTTTGGGATCTCCACATGCATAATATATTGTGGCTCCTTGGCTCCTATGTCACATGATGGGATAATTTGTTAATTATGAGCGCACATGAAACCGTGTATCCAACATGTTATTCTTTCATTGATTGTTCTTTTGCACTTAACCTCTTTTGCCACATTACATCATTGTTTTCTTGTCATTTACAAACACACCTTTTTCATGCATTGGCATTGGTCCAACCCTTTCTCCATCAACTTATTTGATTTCATAATGTTCTCACTATTCATGTCCCTACCTTTAAAATGTCATATGATTTTTAGGTCACAATTTAAAGTTATAATCATTTACATCTTCCTAGGCCACCATTATGTTCTTCCATTTTTTCTATTGTCAATGCCCCAATTCCTTTCATGTACAATGTTGGGAAATGCCCCTAATTACTTATATTGATAGATGAACTACAATCCTTTACATAGGCATGATTGGAAATATCAATATTAACAATAGTTGTTTTAAATTAATATTATTTACATGGATTATGAAGGATTTAAAAGTCTTCCCTTGTTAGGACCAATAGGACATCAATGTTGGACTAGTTGAAAGGGAGTTAAAATGCAAAGAAAAATAGATTCAAGTTTTGCATTTAAAATTTTCAAATCTCTAACTTAATGAAGAGGCATATGCTAAAACTCTTTGAAGTAAAGGTATTTGGTGTTGAATATACTTAAAATAGTGGCATAAGTACCATAAGTTTATCCAATGGATTCCCCAAGATAAATGTGATAGCTTTGATATATGTCAATGCTTGAAATTGAAATTTTTGAAATGTGCAAGAACAAATTTTTGGGTATTTTCTCCCTTAAAAGCTTATTATTGATTTTCATTTGTGATTATGTCATTGTTATATTATCATTCATATTATATATGTAGCACATTTTAGCCTTCAAAATGCATTGAAACTTTAGCAAATTTACTATTCAAATAAGTGCATCTCAACATTGATCATTAACATGCCATGAACAAGTTCTTAAATATCCATACTAAATATCAACCTATTTGAACAAACAACAATCTATTAAACTTTGAAACCCTTTGTTCAATTCCTTTCCAATATCATCCACATATACTCTAAAAACAAAGTGCACAAGTAATTTGTTAAAACCTTGTTTGTAAATAGTTGTTACAAATTGAATTACTAGTTCTTTCAAGATAACTAAGAAAAAAACTAGACCACCAAATTCAACAATCCCATTGGCTTGAAAAAAAAATCTTCAAGCCTACAAACAACCATATTCTTTTAAACATTGAAAATTATTGTCCATTTCTACCATTTCCATTGATCATATGAATTTTCACAAACCTACCAAACCTTATTATAAGTTTAACTATTAGTTCACTCAACATAATAAAGAAAAATAATTAAAATCGCCATTTATCCAACAATTTCATTGGCCATAACACTTTTCCTTCACACATACACATAAGCATATTCAACACCTTATGTATATTAATATTTTAATACCATAGCCCTTGTCTACATACACATAAACATGGTTAACAATTGAATTTTTTTGACACCAACTTCCTCACATCCTTTTCACCTTCTTTTTCACACTAACTAATCAATTATATTCTTCTAACATATAGACAACAAGTGAAAATAAAAATTTAATGATAAATAGTTAAAATCCAAATTTTGGTATATATGACATAGATAATATTCATTTTAATATGATCATCTCATTTGTAACAAGTAATTGGCCACTATAATTGGGCCTATCAATGCACCATTTAATATTGCACCTTCCAATGCAAAAAATATATAGTATAGCCATTACCAAATTTCACCAAAGCCATTACAAACAAAGGTGAAAAATTAACCATAGAAACAATGGCAATTGTTCTCATCATTCTTGCAAGATGTTTTAAAGTTGGGATTTGACCTTGTAAAGGTTAAATGCGATACAAAAAATAAAATTCTTCCACTTATGTTACTTGGGTTCCACTTTTTTGGACATAATCAATGGATTGAAAAATCAATTGATTTTGGTGTTTGCAATCTAGAGTGCCCATTTTTCAATGTCATCATGTCATTGTTTTGGCACCTATTTGGAATTAAAGGTGTCCATGTCAAATATTTCCTTAATTTTATGATATCTATACAAAAATTTGATTAATTTGAAACCAAAGTTTTACATCACATGAGGGTCTTTTAATCGTAGACAAATTGTAGCATCAAAGTCTTTATAAAAATTAAAAATGAATTCATTGGAACCATGGTTTGTAATGAAATAACACCATTTTTTCCCCAAAACTTGTAAATGTGATTTGTAATTTAAAATGAGATCCTCCAAACCATTTCAACATCATATAAAGGTTTTATGGATTTTTAATGACACCAAAATAAATGGAAATGGCAAAGTCCCTCATGTCATGAATTTGGAGATTTATGAAAAAAATCATAAAGATTGTAGGCTAGGCCATATTACATGGTAAGGTGTCATTTTTTTGGAAAAGAGGAGTATTTTCATAATTTAAAAAAAAATGCGGCCTTAAAAAATACATTGTGAATTTTTTTATTATGGACTCAAAATTGGAATCAAAATTGGTCCATTCTAGCTTGTAATTACCCTTTTGTAAAAATGAAGTTCCATTCAAATGAAAATATTGAATGAGATTGCACAACTTGAATTATATGCAAAATCTCAAATTGAAGTTCTTGAACTTAATTGAATTCAAATTCCTAAATGCCATTTAAATTCTTAAACTAAATTCAAATCCTATTGAATTCAATTCAAGAAAAATGGGATGCAAATGGGTACAAAAGGTATTGAAAATATGTTCATGAAAATGGTGTTTAAAAAAGACATTTCCAAAAAGACATGACCTTTCCATTCCTATTTATCTATAATTAATTAAGTAGTTTCGATTTGGAATTGTCATGCAAAAGTTGTTTTACCTAAACTAGCTTCAATGAATTATTTTCATTGGAATTTTCATGGTCTCATCATTATAGTTGAAAAGTCAATGGTATGGCCAATTAATCTTTTATAATGATTGAATCCTCTTACCTTTGGATATTTTGAACATTAATTGAAAGAGAAAAATGCAGTTGTCATAAGAAGAAGCAAGACTAGGAGGGGGGAGGGGATCACCTTCTATGAATGTGAAAAACCTTGCAATAGGTTTCCACATTCCAAAAACAATGTGTACCATTGTATGTGAAAAACTTGGAACAAAGGTATGTTTGGCAAGTATTGAACAATCTTGTTGTTATTATAAGTTTTCACCATTTTTTCCTTTCACTTTTCCTTATTTTTTGCTTTTCAACATTGATTTTGATTTAACACACATAATGGTAATGCGTAGTGGAGTTTGATTAATAATACAAATATAATAATAATAGCATAAGAAACAACATTAAAATAAATATTTCCAAAGGTAAAACACCAAGCACCCTAAAAAATATTGCAATATTATTTTGAATGCAAAGTACCTTGCCAAAACTCAAACCTCAAGGTGTTTTTAAAACTTTGGTCTAGGGTATGGTAAAAGTATGTATAATTATTTAAATAAAAATATATTATCATAACAAAATATATTTCACCTTTAAAGTTGTTGTGATTATCTTTGTAATGTCAACCAAACTCCACTACACATTACCATTGTGTGTGGTGAATCAAAATCAATGTTAAAAAGTAGTAAAAAAAATTAAAATGAAAGAAAAAAAAGATGATGAAAACTCACAATACTAATACAATTGTTCAATACTTACCAAACATACTATCCAAATGGTTTTCCATCTTTTCTCGCATACATTCAATGGTACCTACTCTCCTAAAAATACGGGTACATATTTGAGTTTTCTATTAATTAATTGGGGGGTGAATGTCAAACTTATATAATAAAAGATGTTGAGTTTTTCTAATTGACTAATGACAAAAACTGTAGCGAAATTTTGGATAATTTAGAAAGAACTATCCCTTACCCAAAAGTTTAAATCATATGCATTTTCATGTACATATGAAAATTAATAATTTAATACAAAGTCTTTTACATATGTGAAAAGTGGAACATACCCCATTATCTTAAAGACACCACTTCAATTGTAACAAATCAAGCCTCAATGTATAAACATTGCTTGCCTTTTTCCTTGGGTTAGTTGTTTACATGGATGGAAGCATTTTATGCAAACAAATAGTATAAAGAAGAAAACTAGAAGGAAAAAAAGTGGCAAAAAGGTAGACAATATAAGATGGCCAAAGAATTGGAGGCATTTGTGTACACAAACAATATAAGGAAGAAAACTAAATGGAGAAGGAAATTGCAAAAAGCTAAATGGTTAAAGAGCAGGACATGGCCACACGAAAAAAAAAGGCCAAACATAAAATTGCACATTTTTCATGCTTTAAATCAATGAGTTTCAACATATTTTAGTTCAATGAAGTGGCTCCCCTTTCCAAAAAATAAACAAACAAATCCCCATCAACCCTTCCTCAAAAATAAAAAACTTGGGTTCACCACATGCATTTTGAAACTTGCATATAAATATATTTGTAACCTTGTTTGTCACCATTTTTGACTTGGGCTAATACCCTTTCATGGAATGTGGGTACCTATTTTGCCTTCAAATATATAAAGAAAACCCCTCCCAACATTTGGTATGATCAAGGTTTATTTTCTATGGGTATCATGTAAACTAAAATCGAATGGTCTTTTTGGTAAAAAACACCATTTTTTCTTCCTGCAAAAATGAAAACACTTGTGGTTTTTCATAAACACCAGTTATTTCCAAAGTATAGAATCGGGTGAAAGCATGAATAGGGGGATTGTTTGGACTATCACATTTGTAATTATTATAGAATACATACAAATGTAAAATGTAAAGCCATATTCAAAATTAACATTGTCAATTTTTTAATTATTCATATTGTCATAGAGTTTAATGGGAATCATTATATGTTTTTTGGATGAATTCTAAGAAGATTATGGATTCGTAATGGACCTTTGAAATGACAACATTACATTTGTCACATAGAGAAAATGAAAAATGTGGACTCAAAAAAATGTCAAAGTAGTGTCAAAATAAAAAATAAAACATTATCAAATGAAGAATTTATTAGTGAAGTGCATTGAAACTTTCCATATATATATAAATGATGTTATTGTTATAAATTTTATCTTTGAGAGTCCATTTCACATTATTTTTAAAAAAAAATTTGCATGGATTTTCATATCAATCACACATGTAGGGATATTCATAAGTTGGTTTATTAATATTTATGATTAAAAACATAAAGGATAATTGTAGGATTTATGGTTTGATAATCGCTAAAATTGCAAAAAAATCGTTAATGTTAGATTATGGATTTTCAAATGCCATTTTTGAGATAACTATCCATGCTTTTGCCCAATTATCTTTTGAAATTATTCAATTCCAAGATTCTTATTGATCAAGTTTGGTCATATATGCACATCTCCAATTTAAAAATGATAGGTACTAATTTCAAACACACACACACACACACACACACACATGATTGTCTCATCTTATTTGTTTATATTGAAAATCATGTGGTCCTTGATGTTGTTCCAAATATTGAAAATCGTGACTCAATTCATGTCATATACATTGAACCCATCAAAATACAAGCATGAGAAGTTTTGCTATTCGTCATAGTCAAAGTTCATGAATTTTAACTAAACTTTATGTGTATAAAAAAACCTTGTTTACAATTTATTGTATAAGCTATAATTACACCAAAAATTTCAAAAGAATGTTTCTATAAATTAGTTTATTTATGTATTAATAGGTGCATTTTCTCACAATAGTTCCATGTGTTCAAACACAAACTTATCTCCAAAATAATATTTTAATGTTATTCCATATTTCCAAAAGTGTTGTAAAGTTGTTAAATCATGGAAATATTTAGGAAGGTGGGCACTTATAAACCTAAATGAAAATATTAACGTTGTAATATTTGGATTTTTGTTTTTTTTGCATTTCATAACCAAATGCCCATTTCTTAAAAATACATTTTGATCAATGTATAGCATTTTAATTTTGCATCTCTTTTGAAATGTCAAAAATCCCTTTGACATGATTTAGCTCATGACTGTACCATCATAAACCCATCATGAATCCATCATAATATGAGCCATTGTTAGTTCCTTTTGTAAAATGTTTATAACCAGTGGGTTAGCAAATCAAGATGACATGGCAACACTAGATTAACTATTCAAAGAGAATTTTTTAAAATAATGATTTACAAAGTTGACATAAAAATCTTATGACCTAAAAAGATGTTGCATTATACTATTATGTAAATATACATTTATAATTTTTTTGATATAAACATGTCATCTTTAAATCATTTAAAGTCATTTAAGGAATCCATCACACAATAAAATCATTTTGTTACATTGTTTTAAAATTTCTTTTGGGTGGTTTATGTTCATTAATTTCATTTCAAAATTATCCAAGTGTTTTCATAATATGTTATAAAAGTTAATGTATAAGTGCAACAAAGATTTTCAACATTAACTTGATGTACCAATTAAGAAACATGTAAAATTAATGAGTGATTACACATCATGTGGATTTTAACATGGACCCACTCAACTTATTGTCTTTGCAACGTGTGTGTGCATGTCGCATGCGCTTCATATTTCCCATTTAAAAGAAAAAACCTTTCACATACATTGATGTATGCAAATATTGATCCAACTTGTAAAGCCCATCACCTAAAAGAGGTCATGTTGTCACCTTCCCTAAGTAACATATCTTATGGGGTCAAAATTATTACTTTCATCATGCAACATTAGTTGACCTTCCCCATGCAATGCTACATTTTCCAAGTAACCCAATCAATAATGCCCGACAATGTTTTGATCATGATGTGCCATTGCAAGGTTGGATTTTATCCCTTCCTTGTGAAAAATGGATCATATCATATGATGTAATGATTGATAAATTTTTGCGAAAACATTTATTGTTTCAAAAATTGGATATGGCATCCCAATTTCAATATTGCAAGATTTTGATAATCAAGAATAAGTATAAAACGTATCCTTGCATTTTGAATCTATTGTGGTAACCCAATGGAAAGGATTGTTCCTTGAACTCTAAAAGTTTTAGGGTTTAATTATTGGAAGATCTGGTAATGTGATCCTAGAATTTTTTTCTTTTTTGACTTGCCCTTGAGAATTATTTAATGTCAAACACCACTTGCAAGTACGATACCAAATTTTTATTGAAACATACATAACAATTAATTCGCATGAAACATTTTAGAATTTTTGGAAGGTTGCACAATGAAGTATAGTTGGGAAACTTGGTTTCAACAATTGCAAAATGAATGAAAAAATCGATGATAGATATAATATTGGTAAAAAATGTTGCACAATGGAATTTTCCATGATGCATGAACTATTGGGGAAAAAAAGTAAATTGCACAATGGGTGAAAAAGTTCATGAATGAAATATTGGAAAGGAAACTTAGACATATAATGGTTAAGAAGTTGGGGAGTTAAGGTTACACAACAGATAAAAAGGTAGGGGAAAAAGTTTCAAATTGGTTGAAAAGATTTGAAAACAAGTTGCACAATGGAAAAAGGTACACAATGGTTGAAAAGTCAAAATTTTGAAACTACATAATGTATGGAACATTGGGGTGAAATGGCATATTCATCCATTGTGCAACCTTTTAAAAATATGAAGACATTGCAACTTCCTTCGATACTACCTTTGAAGTATTAGATATTAAACTTCCAAGGAAAATATGGCACAATTCCCCTTCTCCTTGAGGTACTTGGCTTGATTTTTTTTTCCCCCTAAGCAACTTGGCTAACGAAGTGTGGTTCAATTACATAGGGATGGATGGTTTTCCTTGGGAAGGTATAGCCAAGTTCTTTGGGAAAAGCATGAACCTAATTACCTTTTTAATTTCACCTCCACAAGTTTTTTTTTGGGTTTCATATGCATCCAATTGTAACCGATGCTATCTATCCCCATATTACTTCACTCCAAATTTAGCACAATGGTGGCTATCAATGCAAATACCCAATGTCTTTGCTTTCTACATTTTTTATTATTGAAATTGTATTCATGTTTTGATTTGTTTTAAATTAAAACGTTTATTAGATAAAATTATGGGGGTACATTCATGCAAAAAGGAGCCAAGTTCAATTGCTTTGACAAGTGTTCACCAAGGACTCAAGGCTAAAATATGATAATGTGGCCAACATTTATGGTTGTTGACAAATAGGGCGAGAATATTGGAAATTCCAATATTTGGAAAATGGCATCGCATAGAGTATTGTATGTGCCGGAATATTATGAACAACATGTTGTCCCTTTTGAACTTTGTGAAACTCTTTCTTGCCCAAGCTTTTTTGAACTTTGTTTTTGAGTTATGTGAAGGTGTTTTTTTTTTTTTTCGTGACTTTGCAAATTTTTTATGATGGTTGGGCTTTTGTTTTTAAAAATTTGTTTGTGGTTGTAGAACTTGAGTACATGCTGCCTACATAACAAAATGAAGGAAGAGATCACTAGAAAACCAAAATCCAAGGAAAAGGGAGACCCAAAGTTTCTTCCTTGGGAACATTTGGATTTTTTTTTGCAAATTGAAGAGTATTTTTTTGTAGTCAGGCGTTTGCATAACAAGGTGTTGAATCTTGAACTGAACTTATAGTTGAACATGTTAGTCAAAAAAATTTAAACAAGGTTTTTGGTCCATTGAAGTAACTCAAATACAAGGTCACAAGCCTTGTTTTGCATCTTAATACCAAAAAAAAGCTTGTGAGGTTGTGTCAGCAGATTTATGGGACCTCTTTTATCACAAATAATGATCTTGTAGTATGGGTAGTCAAAGGGTTCATAGTGCACGAAAAAGGTATTGAAATCAATTGGGTCATTGTTATTGCTTGGATGGCCAAAGATAAATGTTGCAAAATGGAAGTTTTGACCTTGAATCTAAAAGCATAGACCTAAGTGGACCTTGTGTGTCCCGAAAGTTTAGTACCGATGGTGATTCGACCAAGATCAATGTGCACTTGGTGAGTGATTGTGAAGCGTTGAAAACTTCATGTAGTAAATGCCCTTATGGTGTAACTGCAAATAACTTGAAGCAAATTTAAGATCTTGTTTCCTTTTTTTTCAAACTCTTGAAGTGTTCGCAATTCAAAGTGGAACACTTATAACACAAAAAGATGAAAGTGGGGGAAAACTTAATAGGACATACGTTTGTTATGGCAAATCAAAAACGTCAGGCCCTATAAACTTAGGAGGTGATGATCTCTATTGAATCAAAACTAGAAGGTATGATGTGAGAAGTTTTGCATTTGAAGAAGAGGTACATTCTATCGCAACCCTAACTTTGGGCTCGCGACCAAGGCAAAGGGGTTACGAGGTGGGACCACCATCCGCTTGATGTTGGGAAAGACCTTGGAAAAAAAATGTGTGGGAGGCTATGGCATGTTGTGTGTGATGCAGATGTTAGATGAGTTTGAACCAAAGGAGGCCACCAAGGTGGTGAGCCTCCACAAGTGCATCAAGCAAGTGTTAGAGGAATTCCCGGATGTGATGCCCGAAGAGTTGCCCCATGAGTTGCCCCCTAAGAAGACAAGTTGACCATGCGATTGAGGTGATGCCGGGAGTGGCACCTCCCGCCAAGGCCCCATATCGAATGAATCATGAAGAGTTAAAAAAGCTTAAGGTCCAACTCAAAGAACTCTTCGCAAAGGGATACATCAAGCCTAGCAAGTCACCATATGCGGCTCCCGTCCTTTTTGTTCACAAGATGGATGGCACTTTGACAATGTGTGTGGATTATAGAGCCCTCAACAAGGTGACAGTGAAAAATCGATACCCATTGCCTTAGATTGATGACTTGTTTGATCGACTTTCGTGAGCCAAAATGTTTAGTAGGATTGACCTACGTTCTGGGTATTACCAAATTCGAATTGCACAAGGAGATTAAGAAAAAATTGCTTATCGCACAAAGTATGGTTCCTATGAGTTCTTGGTGATGCCTTTTGGGCTCACCAATGCACCCACCACATTTTGCACCTTCATGAATGACATTTTCTGAAAGTGGTTTGATGACTTTGTGGTCGTTTACATAGATGACATTTTGGTTTATAATAACTCCATGGAGGAGCATGCGGAGCACCTTCGAAAGGTGTTCCAAAGGTTGAGAGAAAACAAGTTATATGCCAAGTTTGAGAAATGCAAGTTTGGAGTTTCGGAGGTGGACTTCTTTGGGCATAGGATCACCCAAGAAGGTTTGAAAATGGATGACCACAAGGTGAAGGCGATTTTGGATTGGGAATCACCTAGGTCGGTTCCCGCCTTAAGATCTTTTATAGGATTGGCCTCCTATTATCACAAGTTCATCAAGAGTTTTGCAAAGATAGCCACACCTTTGACAAACCTTTTGAAGAAGTCATCCGGGACTTTTGAATGGGAGGAGGCATGCAATGAGGCCTTTGAAACCTTGAAAGACATTTTGGTTGAAAACCCCTGTGTTGAAGTTGCCCGATTTTGACAAGGATTTTGAGATCCATTTCGATGCGTCCAACTTTGCCATAGGAGGAGTCCTAGTGCAAGATGGAAGGCCGGTGGCTTTTGAAAGCAAGAAGTTGAATGAGACGAAGCAAAGGTGGCCAACCCATGAGAAGGAAATGTGGGCCATGATACATCGTCTCAAGACTTGGGGCCATTACATAAGCTCCAAAAAGGTGGTGGTGTGGACCGACAATATGACCTTGAAATATTTTGCCACCCAACCAAAATTGTCATCAAAACAAGTGAGATGGCAAGACACATTGGCCTTGTTCAATGTGGACATTTGGCACAAGCCCGAGAAGGAAAATGTGGTGCATGATGCCTTGAGTCGAAAACACCAACTTAAAGTGGTGTATGTGGGGGAAACAAAGTTCCAAAAGGAATTTCGACTTGGGAACCATCGTGATGAGTTTGCCAAAGAAAGGAAGCAAAACATTCAAAAGGGAATCAAGTCCCACTTCCACTTGTGAAATGGACTATTGTGGTATAAGCAAAATCGACTCTATGTTCCAAAAGGGAGGTTAAGGGATGTGCTTTTGAAGGAATGTCATGATGGGCCCCTTGCGGGCCATGGTGGTGCAAAACCCACCACCACATTCCTCAAGAAGTCCTACTATTGGCCCAACTTGAAAAAGGATGCAGAAGAATACGTGAAGACTTGCTTGACTTGCCAACAAAATTGAGTATTCAATAAGAAGCAAGCCGGGTTGTTGCGACCATTACCCATTCCAGAAGGGCCGTGGGAAAGTGTGTCGATGGATTTCATGGTAAGCTTGCCCCCATCAAGGGGTTTCAATGCCATCATGGTGGTGGTGGATCGATTTAACAAGATGGCACACTTCATTCCCACCAAGGAAAGTGCCACGGCCCAAGAGACGGGAAGGTTGTTATTCACCCACGTGTTCAAGCATCATGGCCTCCCAAAGGACATTGTGTCGGATCGAGACCCGAAGTTCACAAGCAAGTTTTGGAGAGCCTTGTGGAAGCGCATGGGGTCGAAGTTCAAGATGAGCACCTCATTCCGACCCCAAATGGATGGACAAATCGAGAGGGTGAACTTGGTGATCCAACAATTCCTAAGGAATTATGTGGTGACGAGTCAACAAGATTGGGTGGACCATTTGGAGTTGGCCGAGTTTTGTTACAACAATTTAGAGCATTCGGCAACGGGAGCCACCCCCTATCAAATGGTGATGGGCAAGTCACCAATTGTGCCCACAACTTGGGTTGGGCAACCTCCAAGTGATGCGAGTGAGGAAGTGCCCATGGTCACACAATTTGATGAAGAGAGGCGGCGCTTGTGGGAAATGGCCAAGGCCAATCTTGAGAAGGCGCATAAAAGGTACAAGGACTTTGTGGACAAGTCTCGATGAAAAATGAACTTTGAAGAAGGGGATGAAATGTGGTTGAACATCAAGAATTTTCGGTTGCTAGAAGGTTTGAGCCACAAGTTCTTTAGCCCATATGTGGGTCCATTCAAAGTGTTGGAAAAGAAATTTTTCGACACTTACAAGTTAGAACTACCGAAAAATCTTAAGATTCATCCCGTATTTCATGTTTCGCTTTTGAAGTCGGTCGCCCGTGATGCCTCAAGGCCTAATTGAAAGCACAACTCAAGGCCCCTTTCGGACTTGGTTCATAATGAACCAGAATTTGAAGTGGAGGCCGTGCTCAAGTCAAAGGAACTAAGGGGGCGAGAGCAGGAGTATTTGGTCAAATGGAAAGGATACCATCCAATAGAGGCATCTTGGGTGAATGAATCCGACATGGAACATGCCCAAGAAGCCATAGAAGAATTCCACAATAGACCGACAAAGAAGCAAAGGAAACATAGAGCGTGATGAAGACATCACCTTTCTTTTAGTGGGGCGGAAATTTACACAAATGTACCACATCAAGTTGCAAGTGAAATAAAGGCTAAGTTTTAAAACTTCCTAGAAATTGCATCACAAACATAATGAGTATGATAAAAAGGGGGGTTGTCAAGTGGCATGAACAAATGGAATTCTCTTATGTAAACCCAAATCAAAATCAGACTCCCACCTTGGGGCTAAGAGAAATCTTGGTCCCAAAAGAGGAGGCAAGCAAGGTGAGCTTGTGGGGACGTGCACATGCCCAAAGTGCATCCCAAAGGGTTGGTTGGTAGTGGCGGCCAACGCGGGAAGTCATGACCCTTTTCGCATACTATAATCGCGTAGCTTGGGACTTAGGCTTTGGCAAAACTTAAACATCGTTTTTCGTACTTTAATAGGCACACCTTTAGTTAGGCTTGATTGTTGTGATCAAGGCGCAAGGGTGGGAAAGGAGTCATGTTAAGTAGTTTAGGTCAAGATTAGGCTTGACTTGAGTTCCTCATGAGGGGAAGGATGGAAATTGCCTCCCAAATGAGGGCTTCGTCAATTAGGTTAGTTTAGGTCTTTTGACGAAGCAATGGTTAAGGTTTTTTTTTAGATACCCTTAGACTTGCCAATAAAGTGTTGGAAACTTGGGGACGCCTAAATTAACTTGAGGCAAGGTCCTATCGCAAAAGTCGACATTTGATGGCTAAGGATCCAAAAGAAAGTAATTACAATTGTTGAAAGAAATTCTTAGTGTTAATGAAGACATTAACCTCTTCTTCTAGTGGGGGAGAGTATCGCAACCCTAGTTTTGGGCTTGCGACCAAGGCAAAGGGGTTACAAGGTTGCAAGTTAAGAGGAAGCTCGAAAGTCAAGGCAAGAGGAAGCCTGGGAGTCAAGGCAAGAGGAAGCCCGGGAGTCAAGGCAAGAAGGAGCCTGGGAGTCACATCACATACTCCCAAGAGTGTAAGAATCCAACTCTTGGGGAGTTTCCACAGCTTGTACTTGAAGTTTGACAAGCTTTTGAAGGCACTAACGAGCTATATGCCCTGGGTTGCCATAGTAAAGACATAGATTGTTTGTCCTTCGGCGAAGTTTCTCGACTTTTGTCAAAGATTTAAACTTAGTTGTGTCGATCTGCATCAGAGCAGGTCCAAAAGAGGCAGGTCGGGCAACTAGTGTTGTTTGAGGAACTGAGGGGAGCGTAGTAGGCCAACTGTTCCAAAGCTGGGCGTTGGAGGTGACTTTCTTTTCCTGGCGACGTTCGAACAAACGATTATCGCACCGAATTGCCTGGGTGATAGCTTCACTGAAGGAAGAAAGGTCTGCGAGTGTCAACAAAAGATCTTTAACATCATCATGAAGCCCATAGCAAAACTGATAAA
>Ga0209611_10006624_pt1 | contig 18868 bp, 9 predicted proteins | sample S1TSphgellanicum_3_FD_187693 | JGI IMG/M metagenome (GOLD analysis project Ga0209611, IMG submission 187693) | Host-associated microbial communities from peat moss isolated from Minnesota, USA - S1T2_Fc - Sphagnum magellanicum MG (SPAdes) (version 2) | ecosystem: Host-associated > Plants > Peat... | reverse complement strand
TTGTTGGAAGAACATATTTTGAATACATAAGAACAAGTTAATCCATCTCAATGTGTTTGACAAAGATCCAACTTAGGGGTGTCTTTAGCTTAAAAAAATCTAAGGCCCTTGTGACAAGTGTTCACATGGGGCAAAAAAATTGTTTCCTTTGTTCACAAGGGCAAGAGTGACTCCCATGCCAAATTGCTCAAATTCATTCCATTCCAACAATGTTGGCCATGAAGACAATACATTGATCCAATGTGGTTCATGAGCTTTCCATTATGAAAATAGACTTGCAATTTCAATAATATTGAAAGATGTATGATGAAAAAGTGAAAGTTTAGATGCCAACAAACTTTCACTTACTTCTTTAATGGTGACAATCACATTAAAACAATGAGTCTTCTAATGAGACTATAATTTATCATGGAAGGGTCCGAAGGCCTTTCAAGATGCAATTGCTTGTAGGCTTTAGTTAAGAGAAGAAGCAAGACCCTCTAATAATACTCATCCACCATCTCCAAAGCCATCTTTGAGCTATTGAGGTACTTGGTCACAATTACAACCCTTTGAACCTTGGATCAAACATTAAAGCAAGAATGTTATGTGTTTTTTTTCATGAGAAAGTGGTCACAAATGAAAGGAAGGGTTGTAATACTTTTAATTGTCCAATAGGCATGCAACAATACAATATGGTCAATCCTTGCTCAAATGTACACCACTACAATGGTGGTTGAATGGCATTTCTTGTAGCACATTTTGTTCACATACGCACAACTATTATCATTATAGCCTCCAATGCATTTAATAGAAGCCAATACCCCCTTGTTTGGTTTATGATGCATTGATGAACAATAGGAGCAATACATTCATAAACAATCCCTACCGAAGCCCAAGTCTACCTACTTGAAACCCTAACCTGTAAAACTTGAATTTGACATAACATATGTTAGTGACGTTAAATATATGCAAGTGTCTTTTGAAACAACACAACCTTGGGTGCAAAATATAGTCTTCATGGGAATTTTCAATTTCTCCTTTGGTAAAAAACTTCCACACTTGCCTTCTCCCACTCTAGCAAACCCTTCTATGATTTTTTTGTCCATGTTATAATGGATTAAAGATATGATTGCACACCTTTCAAATTAAGTTCATGTATCCCATTACAAACTTGGTCATGGTTAATGGCATATTGACATGCCTTTGACATAACATGTCCAAAGCAAGTTCGAAGGTAAGGTGTGTCAAGCTGCAATCAATCACAATTCACAATTGAGGTCAAGGCTACAACTAAAGTATTCGAATTTCCTCCTTCATCCTTTACATATGTAATAATTTTGTTTGTGAGATTGAACTCAACTACTAGTGACTTCACATGGATGGTTAAAATAGCACATGATGTATCTCTAGCTTGAAAAAATGCAACAATAACATTGCAAGGGACCCATTGGTCATCAATGAAGTGTCATATCCAAATTTGTACATCCATAGATTAAAAGAGGTTGTGGTTGTGGCACATTTTGCAATAGTTGGTAAGACATGTTTTTCCATTGTTTCTACAAGCATTGTTGGCAAATGTTCATTTATTAATTGTTTCTGAGATGGAAAAACACACTTATAATCACAATGTTGAACCAAGTGTGTAGGAAGGGTTTTCCAAAACAAATAAATGTACATATCCTTTTGCTACCATCAAAACAAGATCTTTTATAAATCTTTGTTAATTTAAATCAATTTTATAGTAATCCTTTTTAAAATCTTGACCTTTTTATGACCATCTCTAGACCCTTTTGTAGTTGCCACTTCTAATTTGTATCATGCTAAATCAGTTGTATGTTCATTTTCCACATGTTTCTTCATGTTGTCGATGCTATGCTTTGGGTTGAATATAATAAAACTTTTTCGGTCCCTTGTGTTGTTAGAACTTTCAAAGCTTCGAGCCTTTCCATCTCCATGGCATATGACACACCTCATGCTTTAAATTTCATGCACATCAACAATATCTTTATAATCATTTAAAACAAAAAAGGCCGTGTAACAAATTTGCAATGGTGAAAAAGCTAAATTTTTTGGTTATTACTAAGTAACACCCATCCTTGTTTCTAGATTGCTTCTTATTATACTTGCAAGTTTTCTATAGTTGTTTTTTTAAATTATAAAATTGATTCTATAATAACCCTTGTTTTCCAATCCTTCATTTAGAATTTTAAAATCAAAAGCAATTTCTAACATTGCAATAAAACCCTATCCTATGAAAACATTTAAGTAAAACCCTAAACAATGTGTTTTAGCAAATGAAAGTTTGCAAAAGATATTTTTACACAAAAAAAAACAACTAAACATGAGAGAAATGTTTTTTAGCAAGGTTATTCCAAAGCTTGATATGAGATTTGAAAAAGAAGGACCACATACATGATATCAACAATTTCAACAAAAGAGTAATGTATGTTGGAGCCCTCACAACCAACTTTAAAAGTCAAAATAAAACTCCACAAAAGCATATATGAACTGCAAAAAAAAACCTTAATGCAATTTGAAAGTTCAAAGTTTGTAGCCAAATTGTCAACACATGGAGCTAATGAACACAATGAGTTAGTTGATCACATTTAACAAATGCAAGAAAACAACAACCCTATTTATGAGTTTTTGAGTTTAATTATGTAATCATCAATTGTGTTAAGGGTTTAGAAAACAATAAACCTAGTTTATGCACATGCATAATCCAAACACCAAAATGCATTTACAATTTGCACAATTGTGATGAAGAACCAAAACATCCCAGCCCAAGGTTTTGCAAGTTTTTGCACAAATGTGATCAAGTCAACAAAACATGTTTACAGAAATAAGATTGAAAAATTAAAATGCAAGTTTGAACTTTTGCAAGTTTATGCACAAAAATAATCAAGAAACCCAACTTGAAATAAATTGTAACAACTTTTGCAACTACAAAAAGAAACCCCAACATTCCCATAATCGATCAACCCTCCACCCATGCACCCTTGTGTGAACACAACCACTTCAAAAGAAAGAAAAGGGGTGGAAGTGGAAAAATTTCTTCAATAGTGCACCTTAAAAATGGGTGCTCTTCTTTTGGTTATTTTTATAGACAAACCCAAAGTCACAAAAGAAAAACCTTGGCCAAAAGAAGTGCAAATTATGTTGACTTTGTAATACTATCGGAAAACCCAACATCCTAGCAATAGTAGTAGTATTGAAGAATGCAAAAAAAAAGGTTTTTTAAATGCACAAGAAGAAAAAACTAATAGAAAATTCAACATAATCACAACACAAAACCCCATCATGACCACAATCTCACAAATCCACAAATGGCTTAGGTAATCAGTTCTTAATCATTTTTGGATCAAAAGTTGTTGCAAGTTTTTGCACAAAATTGATTTTTTGTAAAAATGTGATCTAACAACTAAAGATCACCATCACAAAATACCATCATTGCAAAAATAATGTAAAAGAAACATGTGCCATCAATGCAAAATATAAGTAAGTTGTAAAGAACATTTCACTTGGAGAAATGGATCAATTGAAAAGTACATGATGGCAGTAGTTCAATCACAAATCTCTTTAAGTTTTTCTTGCATTCCCAACAAACATTAAACTGATTCCTTGTGCTAACTTGTGTAGCTTGCATCCAACATACATGTACCAGGAAGCACACACAAAAAATTCTACACAACATATGAATAGGAGTTCCTTTTAGAAGAAAACTTTGGGTATGTACAAGTGCATTCTTATTTCCCAATAGATGTGATCAAATAACTCGGGTTTTCCCATGTATTCCACTATGTTATACCAATCAATTTGGGTTTTAAATACTAGGGTGCATGCCTTGATTCATATCCATGTGAACTTTATATAGTAAAAAAACATTGGTATGTTCCCTACCCATATGGAAATAAAACACAATGCAAATGATGTCATGAACTGAAACATACATAGATCACAAGGTGTGGAAAAAGGCATGTTCTTATCCTTATTATCACAACACAATTGAATTTTTATGTGGACTTTTCTTTTCATATTTCATTTGGAAATGTTTATAAGGGATTCAATATGGCTAATAACAGATCAAAATAAATTTAGGAATGGAGTTCTTTCAAAAACATATTTTGTAAATATCTATCTATCGACTTTTTGATGGCCAAAATTGACATGTTTTTTTTAAGTCCATATCATTTTGGAAAAAAAAAATATTTTGAATTTTGTGCACACTTCTATAAAACTAATGATCTTTAAATGGTACTAAAATAAATGGAAAAAAAATCTTGAAATATATGAATAGTTTATTAGTCAATTATTTAATCATCCCATGTCTTGCAAAAAATATGAAACAAACAGGAACAACACTCAACAAACAAAGAATAATAGAATTAAAAAAAAGAAACATGTTGAAAAAAGACCTTCAAAATTAGTTGCACATACATGTGTTCAACCAATTGAAACATACCCATTGATATGTTGAATGCATTAGACCCATAGATCTTTAGGCACCTTGATTGAAATACAATCTCTCAGCTTGTTTCCACAAAATTGGCAACAAAAATTCACATGGAAAATATCAAATCACATGTTAACATGAACTATAAATTTAATCAAGTATATCTTGTCTTCATTAACATGTTTAGTTATGTGGTCTTATGCTAAAATCTACACAACTTTTTCCCATCTTTACATTTGCTTGCCCAATATTTTTGTCTCAAGTAATAGCTTTTGGGATATCAATATAGAGCCAATTTAATAAATGCATATTTGAATTCACAAGCTACCTTTTTCATCTATAATAGAATAATAGTAGACATTAAATTGATAATTCATGCCCAAAACAAGATCCATCAAATGGCTAGAACATGCCCAAGCTATTGCATGAGACCACAAAGTTTAAATCTATTCCAAAAGTTTGTAAATTGAACTCCTTATCCTTCACATAAGCAAAAATATTTTGAATGATTAGCAAAAACATGTAAGTAGCTACCATAGATGTGAACAATACTTACATCATTTATATGATTATGTGCCTTGAATGACCAAATAGTGAGATCTTTGGGTTCCCAAGTCTTGTTAGACAAAAAAATTAACCACAACAACAAACACATCATCACATTTTAACATCCAAAGGTCAAAGGTGCTCAAGTGGTTAACAAACAACTTGTTGATGTAGGACTAATTTAGTTCAAGGTTTAGAGCTACATGATTTTAGTTAGATTTTGAACTTTAGCTAAGCAAGGCTTTTGCTATATGAATAGTTCAAATTTCACATGTGCATTAGTTATGTTTTATTTTAAAATAGTAATAAAAACACAAATTTCCAATTTCATGATCCATTTTTTCATGTCATTTTGTTATTGTTCAATTGGTATCCTTAATTTTTTTAATTATTTGAATCATTATGGACGATAGATGAGATTTTGAAAACTATGTTTTATTTTCATTTTTAGTAATTAAATGAGAAATGAAATAATAATAAATTCAATTTAATATTTTAGATATAGAAATGACATCAAAATTAACATTATATTCACATGTCATAGTTTTAAAATGATTGATTTTAGTCACATTAGTCAAGCTCCACAAATCCAAGCTCCACAAATCCATGTAGGTGTTGCATCCACCTACATAATAAGCATATAATAAATATATGGTGCATAATATATCATACGTAATACATAATATATCACATATAATATGCATCCACACATTTTATCACATCAAAATGAATAACTTTTGTTAAAAACATATTTCAAAGGTGAAAATAGCTTTATAATCAAAAGTGCCAAAATGTGTTGAAAACATGAATTTCACTATTTTAAACTCATGTTGGTTTTTAATCAATAATATTAAGATCATCTCCAATTTTGAAAGGGAATGGTGCACATCTGATATTAAAAATTGAGTGTTTTCCAAAGAAATAAAATTGTTCACACAACAAGGTTTTGAATGCTTTAAATATGCACGAGGATTCTTCAAACATTATCAATTTTCATTGAATTTTGATGATTGAAACTTTGTAAATAAATGACAATCCATTCACATCCCTTTGTGGCTCCTTTGTGTTCGAGGCACTTTACCGGATATCTATAGTAACAAAACTTTTTTCAACATTTTTTCCGATGGCCTTCAAAGACATGAAGCTCAAGTGCTAGCTGGTTGAGAGAAAAATCATAACCCTACCAAGAAGACACTGATGGGTATATATGCCTGGGGTTTCAAGGTTTTGGCTAGTAACCTAGATTGATTTTAGTGTTGGGTTTGGGCACGGTTATGAACAAATGTTTTGGAGTAGGAAGTGGAGGTGGATACTTGAATTCTGTATCTACCTGGGTATTAACTTTGTGTGGGTTTTTGAAAATTTGGCCTTTGACCATTACAAACACGCATATCCAGGGTTGATACCCGGAAGGGGTGTGATTGTGTTAAATTTCAGCCCTGCCCAACACTGGATTAGACTTTAGACCTATACAAAGGACTTAGAATGATGGGTTTAGGGTTGAGGGTTTAAATACAAGTCACTAGATTTCTATTAAGAGGTTTCAGCAAGTAGCCCAAACATGATGGCACAAGGCCAGTTAAAATTTGTAACCTTCGTATTTAGTTTTCTGCCAGTTGTGGCTAAATCTTCTAATGGATGATTGCCAGTCCTATGACATCCCAAAATTGGGAAAAATATCCCAGTGCTCCTGCTCATGTTGTTGTTGTTTCAAGTAGTTCCCTGCATGACCCCTGTAGCCTACAAAGGTACAAGTTGCAAGGACAAAGTTTAGAGGTGTCAGTTTTGGGTACATACAAGTAGAATTGAGAGACATAATAATTTATTAAAGTAATTTCATACGAACAATACTTGGGGACTTTAATGGAGTAAAGACTTTGATGATTCAACAATTATTGGGAAAGCTAAACAAAAGAGGGGAGTTGGGAATCTTGGTAGACAAACAACAAAGTTCTTTTGGACTATTGTTGTGTTCAATTGTAAGTAAAAAATGTGCTTAAACTCTAAATTTATTATATCCTTGTTGGTGTGGGGCTTTTTATGAAGTTCAATCACATGGTCAAAGCAAATAAAACCAGTTTCACAAGTGAATTTCATGATTTTTCCAAATGTATTAGAGCATGTGACACCTCAACCCCCACGTATGCCTATCATTGTATCCAAAATGTGACACCTCCATAATGCCACAAATTTTCAGTCTGTAGGTGTCATATTGAGGACATCTAACAATACACGAAGAAACTTTATGTGTGGGGGAGGAAAAAGTCAAATTTCCCTAAAACAGAGATTGAAAAGGTCTAGATAGCATTTCAATTAAAACTAAACTGTTGAGAAGATTGGTACATGAAGTCCCCCATCATCTCATTGCTAGGTAGTCACAAGTTACAACCTTACTAATTGTTATTGTTTAATCACTAGTCTCTAGCATTGAGGAGGTTATTTAGTCATCCTCCCCCCTACCCAGTCCCTTTACATGCCCTTAGGATCCTCCCCTCGCACCCCACCCCACCCCTTCCCTTTTGAGTACTTACTTATACCTAGTGATTAAAGAAAGATTAGATTGATTAAAAAACCTAATGAATAGACGTTATCTACCTTATGAAAAGTATAAGTACACTTGTTGAGACTGGTTTTGATGCCTTAAGTTAATAGCAATCAAATTAGATTGTATTAAGATCTGATTCAACATTTTGAAATTCCTGGTTTTATCAAATTAAAGGTTATTACCAAAAGGCTATTTAAGTGACCATATTTAAGTGAACATATATTTTAATTTTTGTTGTCTTGACATTACTCTCACATCTACAGGGGAAAAAAGATTTTTGGTTACAAAATTAATTGCAAAATATTGAAGTTGTCAAGTAATTAAAACGTAAACTCAAAAATATTTTCAATTCATTACATTCGTACATTTCACAATATTGATGTAGCCAACAATTATTCAATCATATGACCCATATGTCACGGGTGGAGCAACTTTTTGTAAACCCAAGGCCCGACATGAACAACCTAGCCAATTGTGAAAAAAAGAACACTACATAATTAGCAGACGGGTACATGGTTCCCAACTCCAATTGTCATACAACAAGTTTTAATTAAGGTTTGAAGTTTGAACATGTCTTCTCATCATGCATTTGACTTTCACTAAAAAGTTAGATACCTTTGGAAAAGATTGCTGCAAGTCTTAGAAATTTTTGGTTTTATTCATGATCAATTGATATTGTACATGGCCATGTTTGTACTTTGTACATCAAAAAGCTTGTTGTCAACCAAGACTAATGTGTGCCAATTTCCAAATACATTCAATAGTTTCTAGCTTAACATCATCAACTTAGGACCTTCCTAGATATAAAATTCAACCCATGCATCCACACTAACAAAAGTCTCCTATTATCTTTGATATTCAAACAAATCCGTATTCAAGTCATCAAATAAATCATCCAAGTTATAAGGGGCCACCTCCCAACTTTATGTTGGGAGATTGTCCATAAGTGAATGAACAGGTTGATGAAGCCAAGCAAGAACTTTCTTTTGGGGACTCCCAAATTCTAGTAGGGGGTGGGATAGTTTGTCCATGTATCCAAGTATTTTGAGATCTTTGTTTAGCCCGCACTCCTCTCCCATGGCTCGTGGAGTCTTAAGTAAAATTTCTCAAGGATCCAAGTCAGGTGGGTGGAGTAGCTACTAACTAGGCCGAGGATTCACCCCCACCCTTCCCCATTTCCCACCCCCAATTTTTTAAACCAAAAGTTGAAGTGTTGGGAAATTGAAATTGCCAAAAGCATTCAATTTTGGTGAAAAAGCCATTGAAAGTTGTAAGTATAACTAAACAAACAAGTTGAAAACACAAGTAATAAATAACAGGGATTTCTAAATACCTATTTTCAACCACAAAGATTCTCAAAATCCAATATCTCATGACTTAGGTCTGAAAATTACAAAATAGCTCCCAGAGATCCACTCATCAAGGGCTTTCGGATGATACCAAGAGCATGGCAGGGGCTTGTGGTTTGGGAGATCTCAACCTCACAAACAAACTAACCACCTTCCTTGATAGATACATGTGATGTATAGTGTAAAAATTGATAATTGTAAACTGTAAAAACATTTAATTATCATTTAAATGGTGTTATTTTCAACAGTTTCCTGACTTTATTCAGGAATACAAACATTCCCACTCAACATTTTAATTACAGCTATCAACCAAGTGGTGACAATAATGTAAATTAATTGGTAGCATTTTTCAATATTTTAACATTTATTAATCAAAGGTTTCAAGTCTAATGTAGCATCTTATCTGGTTTGGCATTCAGGTGCCAAATAATTATTCTATTTTTTGAAATCAAGATTGGTAGTAAATTTTGTGATTTATTATTTTTGAACATATTATGTCGTTCAAAATTAAAATATTTAACAATGATGATTGATTGTTGCATTGATTGTTAACATTAAGTATTGGAATTGTGAAAAATAGAAAATGGGACTATTGAACCACTTTTATTGAAAAAAGTAATTATTTTAGTTGACGGTTTTTTACCTATTTGAAAGCTTTTTTGTTGCTCTCTTTCTAACCACTGCAAATAAACATAACAAAATGCCCAATTCATGCGGCCACTACAGCAAAGTTAAAATTTACAGTCTTTGTACCCACTGCAACAGACTTAACAAAATGCTCAACTCATGTATCCACTATGAAGACTTAATAAATTGTAATTTTTTTGTAGCCATTGCAATAGACATAACGAAATACTCAAGTCATGTAGTGATTGCAATAGACTTAAAAGTTGCCCTCTTTGTTGCCATTACAACAGACTTCACAAAATGCTGAATTCATGTCGCCATTGTAGCATATTGACAATTACACAAGGATAGGAATTATGCAATGCTCATATAAAAAGCTCGGGCGTTTCATTTGACAGAACACAAAACTCACATGAATGAAAAAAAAATGCTCAACTCAATGACCAATTTTTGCAAATAGTGACCAAACTATCAAGGTTTTGTATTTTGAGTTTCTAATGCCTCAAACTTGTTAAGGTCCTTGCAATGCAAAATATTTCATCAGTCCCAATTTACAAGCAAAGTATTGGATTTTCACCAAATTTATGGTGAATTTATAATGTTGACTACAACAAGAAGAAGTGATGTTTTCAACTGGGTGAAACAACTATGGTTTTCCAACTTCCATGTTGGGTTTGGGTGCATCCACACTATTAGGAGTTAACCTTGTCACTTTTGGTGAGTGCTTATTTTGGAACATTTTTAAAAATATTTTATTTTTAAGATGAAAAAATTCTTTAAAGAATTCTCATGATCTAATAAAAATGTTACATAAATTGTTAGGTAAAAAAAATTACCCAGAATATGTTATGTTTTGAAAATCTCACTAACAATAAGAGTCTTCATAATCATAGGAGTTCTCATAATGTTTTTAAAAACATTAATTACAATGCTTGGTGAATGCTTATGAATATTTTATTTTCATTAGATTCATTCCAAATCATGGCACATATTGAAAATATAATATATTAAAAAATTATTATGTTTACACATTAAACACTTACAACATTAATAAATTTTTTGAGAATAAACATGAAAACCAAATAATGCTTACATTTGTTATGACCCCTATTAATGCAATTACACCCATTTTACAACTTCCATTTTGATTACATATTTAGTTATTTTGACTACATAGTCTTCAATTGTTTCATGACAAGAGGGATGGACAAAATGAATTAAAATCATAATTATCAAAAGTTGTTATTTTATGACACAAAAATTTATCAATTGAAATATTTTATGCTCAAATTTGTTTGATCAAGATCATATAAATGGGTTATAATTTGGTCCCTTTATTATAAATTGATCACATATTTTGAAACAATGAAATTATTGTCTTGTAATGATGAATAAATTAGTGATTACCAATGCCCATGTGTGTATGGATTTACTTTGAGTTACTTTTCTAAAGATATATTTTTTAAATTCTAAAAATGGACTATATAACATTACCAAATTTTTGTTTCAAAATCAATGTGGTATACTACAATCCATAAGCCATATGACATATGAAATGGATTCATTTGCATTGAAACATTTACATACATGCTTCTAAAATATTAGCAACATTAGAAGAAAAATTGTGTTTTTCAACTTATCATGTTACAAAAAAATTGTAAACGACACTTTTAGTTGTAGACAACAAGTGGTAAAAAATAATTGCATTTTTTATGAATATATGAACATGGGTACACAAGATGATAATTTCTGCATGCCATTGTGTGAGAATTTTGAAATTCATTCATCTTATCTTGTTGAATAGGGATAAGATGGCAGGGCCCAACTCTTCAGGTTAGTTTAATATAAAAATAGTATACTAGTTCAGTACATGTAGATTCCAAAGTTTTCTTAATATACTGAACAAGTAAAAGGTAAAATATGGGCAGTAAGAAATTCAGATAAATATTGGTTAAGGCAAAATAGATCTTCAAATTATCATCTTCCTATTCTAGGTTCAAGTAGTTGGGTTCTGTATATACCATTGTACCTTGGCAGCTTCAGCAAAAATTATACTATTTTAAAAAAAGCTGAAATTTTCAAAAATTTACTCGTCTCACAGAAAAACTATTTGTGAATGAAAATGAAGAATGTTTTGGAATATTCATGAATATTTTAATTTTGGAAATGTAAACTTCAAGTTTTATTATTTATTTGGCAGATACATGCTGAAGCTGCCCGCACACTACAGTATTTATTAACCAAGTAGAATTGTGGCATAGGGATTCATCAAAGTTGAAGCCTTTTGTGTCAATTGAATTACCAATGTTGTGGAGGCAAATCATTTGTCATACATAATAACTCAGGATACTAGACAAAGGTCTAAACATACTTTGTGGGCAAAGAATAGGTATATGAGAAAGTTCTTAAAGCCTAGAAAACATATTTGTCTTTCTCCATTGTCAACACCACCTAATAACACCTTTAGGTTAATACAACAATTACTTCTCCTCATGGAGTTTGCCCCTTAATGCATGTTAATTTAGTTTTTATATGAGACATGTTGGAGTCAATGGGTGGGAGTAGACTTGAGTAGTGATTCAATGATGGCAAAGAAAATCAGAAACAAATTCTAATCATGTTCAAGTTGATGGGTCCGAGACACGTGATTTGATGATGGCAAAGAAATTTAACAAATCTGATGATTTCACATTGATGGGTTGGAGACACGTGATTTGATGATGGCAAAGAAATTTCACAAATCTGATGATTTCACATTGATGGGCTGGAGACACGTGATTTGATGATGGCAAAAGAAAATTAACAAGTCTAATCATGTTACCAATTTCATGGGTGGGAGATGATTCAATGATGGCAAAGAAAATCAACAAATCTAACCACTTCCAAAGTTAATGGGTCCAAAAACACACACACACACACACACACACGCACGCAATTCAATGAAATCAAAGAAAATTGGCAAATATAATCATGTTCAAGGTGATGGGTGGGAGACATGTGATCGAATGATGGCAAACAAAATTGGCCAATCTAATCATGTTCAAGTTAATTAGTGTATGTCACGGAAAGCGTTTCAAAATGTTGCCACATCAAATCTATAAGTGTTCCAAAGGATGCCATCCAAGCTAATTTGGTTTGAACTTTGAACTTTGAACTTTGAAGGTCAAGGTAGGCTATTAGCAGTAATCTGAATATGGTTAAATGTATTTGGGGGGGAAGCATTCCCAAAACAAGGGGCCCAAGTGCATCATGGCATTACACCTATTAAATAGGTGTAACCTGCATCCTCTTTTAAAGAGGCTATATTCCTGGATTTATGGTGGCCTCCATTTAGACTAAAAATTCTAACCGACTATTTTACTACAAGGTGGTAGTTGAGTCCAACCCCAAGTTTAGGTATGTTGCTCACTCGTGTGGGCTTTACCCATTGGAAAGCACAAGACAAACATAATTATGAACCTAAACATTGTTAGATCATGAGGCATAAGAAGGGAAGGATTATTATGCTTGGAAGTAGGCTCTCTCACTATTAAGTGGAGTAGGCATAAGATCCGTCCTCTTTACTGGAGGGCTGTTTATGGCTATGGTGTGGCCTTCAAATATGCTTCCGAAATTTCTCCAAGTGCTTTACAAAACTAATGTAAAGCACAGGTGCTGCTTGTACAAGGTTTAGAGAGCAGTTGGACTTTCAGAGTTGTGCAAATGAACTGGGTTAAAGTGTTAGCCTAGTTGAGAGAAGGATTAGTCTCTAGTCTCTCCAAAGGACGTCATTTGGAGTTGGTGAAAATCACATTAATGTGATGAGTAGCTGAGAAAGGCAAAGTCACATGCTACCAGAGGCAGTGGACATTCAAGGGCCCACAGTTGGCCGTCGGGCATTGAGAGTTTCTAGGATTTTCACACTTGGATCTTCACAGGCCCAAGGAAATAGTTTAAGGTTGGGTGTTAATGTATTTTACAGGCCTATTGTTTTGGCAGTTTACCAACTCAATTAATAAAGAGCAGGACTTGCTTCTTGTGGCCTTGGCAGATGCATTTGTCTGAAGACACTTTGGGTTGAACCTTAAGACATACATGTAAAAATGCAACAAGTGGGCCTGTCCCTATGCCTTCAACTTGAAGTGCTAGGATTTCACAATTGTAAAAAGCCTAGGATCTTAGGCTTGAAGGCCAAGGACATGAGAATTTGAAAGGTTAAGACTAAATGCATGTAGAAGCTTACTTGACATTAGGGTTCAAGGGACTAGGAGTTGAAGTTTTAAGAATCTACAACATTAGGGCAAGCTTGAGAGCCTAAACATGATGGTTTGAAAGCGTAAGACATGGGGGCCTAGGGATGTTAGGACCTTGAAACCATGGTTTGTTTTTTAAGCCCAAGTTGTCAGACTCTACACCACAAAATTCTATTCCAAGACCAAGCATGTTTTTGGCTTTAGGTTTGAATACTTTTGGGCATTTTAGCAAGGTTGGGATATTTTGGGACATTTTGGCCTCGGGTGGGAATATTTTAAACATTTTGACCTAGGGTTAACAAATTTCTTGAATCGTGTCCTAGCTAGCCCAAACACTCCATTTGCAATGTAAGGCTTTGTTGAGATTTGAAACCCTTGTTCAAATTTTTGTTCTCTTTGGTTTCGAATCATAGTTCCAATATCCAAGTTGATCAGGATTTCTTAAGGAGCTTTGCCCCCAAATGATCTTGAAACTAAGTTTTTTGAGTTAGAAGAGTGAAAGAAGAAGTGTTGTGAAAGAGGACTCAGATGATGTGAGCATCTTTTCATTTTTCAACTTATAATATTTTGTCATCTTAATTAATATATATATATTTCTTTTTGTGGGCACTATTTCAGTATGAAGACCATCAATTTTTTCTTTGGGGCATTTTTTTGTGCAACAAGAAAACACCTGAAGCCAAGTGTCTTACAAACATATTAGACCAAACTTGGTCTCATGAGCAGTTTAAACTGAAAATCCTAAGCAATAGGCCAAAAGTCATGTGAACACCCTAAGCCAAATGTGTTGCAAACACATAAAGCCAAATGTCTTGAAAGTGAATGTGCATTTAGGGAGACTATTTGGACTATCATATTCGTAGTTTTTTAATTGTAAATGAACTTAAAATGTAAAAACATATTGAAAATTATGAATGAGCTTTTTCTAAAAAGGATTCACATGATGAACTTTTGAAATGGTGACATTGCATTTGTCATGCAAAATATAAAACTTGTGAATTCAAAAAAAAATTCATAATAATGTCAAAATAGAAATCAAAAAAATGAAACGCCATCAAATGAGAAATTAAAAAAAATTAAATGCATTGAAATCTTCCCAATGCAAGAAAGTTCAATTTAAAATTTTAATTGCTAAGATTTTCATTAAAAAAAATTAAAAATCCATTGAAATATACAAGCTATCACATGAAATTTTTGACCAATCATATGTTTAGTGAAATTTATCAATTTATTTATCAATTTATTTATTAAAAATGATTGAATAATATAAAATTTATAATTTGACAATGATCATAATTGAAAAAAATTTAACTAATGCAAGATGTGAACTTTTCAAAATGTCAAAAACAAGTTACCTAATCATATTTTTACACTTTTTGAGCCCAAATGTGAAAAAAACCTAGGCAATGAGTTGAAGGTCAACGTGTTTTGGTCTAGGGTTAGACCTTAAGCCAAGAAGTTTTATCTTGAGCCAACACTTGTTTTGGTTAATGCATTTTGTCCTAAAGTTAATATATTTTTAAGCATTGTGACCTAGGGTTGAAATCATTTTTGGCTTCTTGGCCTAAGGTTGGCCACTATAGCCTACTCTTTGAATCATGTCCTGAATAGTTACTTTTTTAATTAATTAATTAATTAATATTATTTATTTATTTTTTGCATTCCATAAAAACCCTTAGGTTGAGGCATTCACAAAATAAGAGGCCTAGGATGAGGTGTAGGTGATAGCTGAATCTGGGTCGACATTGTGGGAATGTTCCCCACCTGCTGGCTTTAGCCCTATTATGAATCTTAAATCTACATAAATCACAAGGTGTAATAGGGGCAGAGATTTTCTACCGAAGAGCATTCCATAAAAGCCCCTAGGTTGGGACATTCCCAAAAGAAGGGCCCTAGGATAAGTCAATAGTTGAATTGGGGCCCATATTTTGGGAATGTCCCCTATCTTCAGGTTTTACCCCTACCTACCATGAATCTAAACATACATAAGTCACAAAGCATAGTAAGGGGAGACATATTCAATCCTACTCCTTAAGAGTGGAAGGGATCTTATGCCTAGAAGCAAGTGTAAGATACCTCCAACTTGTTATAGGTGTAGGATAGGTCCCATGCTTAAGTCCCAAGATCCCTCACACTTCATGAAGGACTAGATACATAATATCCCTCCACTTTCTAGGAGGAATGTCCACATATTTAAGGTGCCCTCCAAACACACTAGGGAATTTCTTTGAGTGCTTTCCCTTTAATGGGGATTGATTGCCATCAAGTTGGCACATGGTGATCCCAAGTGTATTGGGTATTTAAGCAAGGAGAGGAATAGAAATCACTAGAAAAAGAAACCCAGTATTAACACCAAACCAAATTATAGGCGCCTGAGTTGGCTTTTGGCCCCCACCCAAAATTCAAATCTCAGGATCTTTAGCATTTGACGGTGGATTGGTAACAGTTTGGGGGTGAATATGTTCCTTCACAGCTAGGCTTTAAAATTCTATGAAAAGATCTAGATCTGAATTAAAGGTAGAGCTAGATTTTCTTATGTGTTAAAAAATTAAAATGCCAGAATGACATTGATACTCCAAAGTTAAGGCTAATATTTTATTTATTTATTATTATTATTATTTTTTCGGCTGTCTACTACCTGTCTCTAGTAGTACCAATGTTTCATTGTTGGGCCGAAATTTAACCAAATTTCCACCTAAAAAATATGATTTCGACCTACACAAAGGATTTTGCATGGGAAAAAAAAAAGGCTCAAATTCGCCAGATTTCGAAAAAAAAAAAAAAGAGTTTCTAGATTGCCAGATTTTTATGATAAGTTCCAGTAGGTAGCCAAGAATATAGAAAGATTCTGTTTTTGTTTTTCTACTTTCATATCTAGTCTGTAGCCAAATGTGGCTAAATCATCTTATGGACAATTGCCCACTTTTGATACATCACAAAATTGAAAAAAAAAAAAAAAAAAAAAAAAAAACCCACCTAACTATACTACCTAACAAACGTAGTGGGTGAACCAGCACCTACACTGGTACCATGGTAAATCCCAGTGTTGGCAGGTTCAGGTTATTTGGAGGTTAAAGGTTCTAGGTTAGGTTAAGTTGTGAGGTATACAGACTGAAGGTTCAGAAAATTGAGACATTTGAATTTGAATTGAGACTTTGAAATCATCTCTTTTAAAATTTTGAATGGGGACTACCTATTGTCTTTGTAAAAGAGGTTAAGGTTTTTTTTTTGGGAAAAAGGCAATAAGCATCAAGGCTCTTTAAAAATGCATCCCGTGTCTCAAAGAAACAACTCTCCGCCCTTTTCCAAATGATAAAAGAAAAATGGGTTTGATTGATGTGTTGTTTCCTTGGCTGTTGGGAATTTGTTTTCTTGATTGCATACTGATTCTCAATTTTTTTCCTCCTCACGAATACATCCCACTCTCATGAGTGTGGGTACATATTTATGTAAGTTATTAATTTTTGTTTGATACAATGTAAATGGAATTGAACCATTTCTTAACCCAGATCAAGCTCCCAATTTTTTTGAAAGTCTTTGAAACTGGAGGTCTTGTAAATCTAGAAAATTTTCCCTCAAACCCACACCAAATTGTGAAACCCTGCCAAACTTTTATAAAAAGAAAACACCCAAGAAAGGGAGAGAAAAAAAAAACAAGGACCAAAGTCCAGGCAACCAAACAGCCGAAAAGAGGCCGGCCACAAGGAGGTAAGGGAACCAGTGAGTACCAAAACCTTCACCAATTGCTTGAAGCATATTAACTAAAGAAAGGGGAGGTAAACCTCATAAAACTCCAACACTAAAAGTTCTATGAAATAAAATTTAAATTTAAAATTGAAATGGGAGGTTCCTTTCAAAATCAACAACCAGACTGACTTCATTGGTAAAAAAAACACCACATTTCTTTGAGTTCCTTTTGAACATTTAACATTTCCTCCAAGAAGGTGAAGGTAATAATGTAAGTGCTGGTTCACCCCAGCCATTAACTGAAAGCTCTGGATAAAGTACCTGGATCAAAAAGGGCAGGATAGATTAGCTGCCCAGCAACACACACAAAAAAGGGCGGCACAGATGAGCTGGATGAAAAGGGCGAGAAAAGATTAGCTAAATCGAAAAGTACTCGATAGATTAGCTGCCTAATCAAAATGAATGGACACATTAGCTGGATGAAAAGGCTGCAAAGATCAGCTGGATGAAAAGGGCTGCAAAGATTAGCAGGATAAAAAAGGACTGGATGGATTAGCTGCCTAGTCGCAGTGAATGGACAGATTAGCTGGAAAGGGCTGCAAAGATCAGCTGGATGAAAAGTGCTGCAAAGATTAGCAGGATCAAAAGGACTGGATAGATTAGCTGCCTAGTCACAATGAATGGACATATTAGCTGGATGAAAAGGGCTGCAAAGACTAGCAGGATAAAAAAGGACTGGATAGATTAGCTGCCTAATCACAATGAATGGACAGATTAGCTGGATGAAAAGGGCTGCAAAGATTAGCTGGATCAAAAAGGGCTGGATAGATTAGGTGCCCACTCAAAAGGGCTGGACAAATGACTAGCTGCCCAGCAAAAAAGGGCTGAACAGATTACCTGGATCAAATGGGAGCTCGATAGACTAGCTACTTAGGCCCACTTTACACTAGGAGTCAAGCCCAATGTTCAACTCAAATCAAGCATTCCTATTGCTGCAAAAAGTTGAAATCAGGCCCAAGGGCTTTAGATAGCAGTCAAGGCTGAAATAGACAAAAAAAATTCCAATCTGCCCCAAGTTGCTAATAAATGCTGAACTTTATGGTCTTGCATTGGCCCCAAGGCTGAAAAAAGGATACCATCCAATTTGGGAAGTCAGCCAATTTGCAACCTTTGGGGCCAATGTTCCAGCATTTATTAATAATATCCTGACATCAATGTTCTAGCATTTATTAGTAACTTGGGGTCGAACAACAAGCCAAAAATGCTCAAGCCTCAAAGTTGGCCCCAAGTTTTTTCGGCCCTGATTCCTAGTGTAAAGCGGGCCTTAGATCGGGAAATTTTTTAAAAAGATGGGTTTACAAGCTGGCGCAGCTGAAAAATTTGAGTTGCTAGATCAAGTGGACTATAAAAGAATAAAAATTAGTAGGAAGTGGGCTATTTTGGGAGG
>Ga0209611_10006623_pt1 | contig 18868 bp, 11 predicted proteins | sample S1TSphgellanicum_3_FD_187693 | JGI IMG/M metagenome (GOLD analysis project Ga0209611, IMG submission 187693) | Host-associated microbial communities from peat moss isolated from Minnesota, USA - S1T2_Fc - Sphagnum magellanicum MG (SPAdes) (version 2) | ecosystem: Host-associated > Plants > Peat... | reverse complement strand
ACAACCTTGTTAGAGACAACCTAATTTTGGACTGTCTTTGCTGCACACATTGCAACCATGTCAGGGACCCTGAAGATTCTACTGCAACTCTTCAACTTGGGCTGACATGAGGGTACATTGGAGGAGGACAAAGGAGTAAGGGTTGCTGGCTCACCGGGGGTCTAAAAAGAACATGTGAATGCGCTCATCAGCCACCAACCAATGCTCCTTTTCTTCCCGTATTTGCAACATACACAACCTTAGAGCATACTGCAGATAAAAATTCATGATTCAGTTAACCCAGATCTCATTGAGGAAGGTGTACCAGACAGCAACGTCAAAAAAATCGGAATCACGGTTTGGCTAGAATTTTTAGCTTGTCCACTGTAACCCATGCTTATGTTCACATCCCATGTTTTGTCATGTGGATCTTGAAACTCAACAGTACTTGATGGACAATGCAATTGAGGTCAAACTGACCGTACCTCTAGGACACCCAACTTGGCAGTCTTAGAACTCAAAGCAGATTCCATGCTGCATGCATCCCCCTGTTGACTGTTTCCCTCACTTGTGTCACCATCATGATAGACGCTGCCATCTGAATCTGACCCCTCAGTCTCACTTGTCTTGGCATCTTCAATGCACTGCAACAGTTAAAACTGATTTCATCATCAGTCCAAGACAGCCAGGTATATAGGGCAATCCAGAAGCCAGGACACTGATTCATCTGTGTCTTCATCTTTGAGAACTTTCTTCTTCACTCATCTCATTAACATCACTCACCCCTCTAGATCTAACACACAATTTTGGTTCTTAACTTGCTTTCTTGCCCACCCTCTACTCTATCCCAGCACCTTCCTTTACCTCAAAAGCATAATGAACTGCCTTCCCAGCTGATTCCTGCAAACATTCACAACACTCAGGTCCATGGCAGCACTTAACAATCTGATCATAATCAAGTTAACTGACTTTAACCAAACTCTGAGCTGAGGAAGATACTTCCATTGCCCTGATTTGAAAATGTCTTTTAGAAAGAGTTCAAATATAGCAAATCAGACAAGGGTGGATGTCACTGAGACTTGCACCTGAAGAGGTGTGCTGGGTGCCTCATTACTTATATCTGTAGCAAAAAGTACAAGAATTCATTAAGAATGTCTTAATAAGTCCTAAGAATTTATCCATGGTTACAATTTAAGTACCTGAAAAGAATAGAGTGTACCCAATCAATAATATTCACATCTCAAAACATAAGAGCAACCAATCAGTGACCATGAAAAAAAGAGCAAACCCAGCCCTAAAGAAAAGAAAACAAGAACAAAATTGAAACTGAGCAGCAAGATGAATGAATGACAGCCACATGCATGTTCAGGGACATGTACAGTTGATCACCTACCATACCATTCATTAAGAACTAAACTTTGACAGATACGGGCTCTAGCAGACCCCAAACCTTACAGCATCCCCTCTGAGGCTTCCCAAAAATATCTCACATCCTCTCCTACAAAGGTAACTGAATCAAGACTCAGGTATGAAAAAGACTGAAATACATGTCATGACTAAAATCCACTGAGCAAAACCTTGAGAATCTGTTTATGAATGATCAAATGGGCAATCTGAGGTTGGCACCAATGTTGAGGCATGAGAGTAAGTGGAAAACCTAGCTGCCGACTAGCTGTAGAGGCAACTGAGTCCACAAGCAGAACAGCTTCCAATTCATGCTCCCCAAGACCCAAGACATGAAGCGTAGATGAGCCTGGTTCCTCACAACCCAAACAACCAACACATATGAAAGCAATTTCCCTGTCATTAGGCATAACCTAAAGTGCTATGACAGCACAGTGATCCAGTCTTCAAGCCTGGGACCTTCAGCCAAATATCTGGGCAAACTTACTACAAGAATCCCAAAGTTTGGTGGAGAAAGGGAAAGAAAAGGATCAATTGGGAGAGCAACTAAACACCATATGTTGATGTGAGACTTGAATGACTTCATATGCCCACAAAACCCATGCAAAATTTGATGAAAAGAGAAACTCAGACAGGTAATTCTCTGGTCAGATACCCCACTACAGAAGGAGAATTGGGGCATGGCATAAAGAGGCCTACACAGAAGGTAGTATTTGGGGCATGCTTCAACCTGAACATGGCTACAATGTCAATACAGGGACATTTCTGTAGTGGCCCTCATTTTCATAGAGGGAGGAAGTTTGGGGGTTGATTTTCTTCATATTCACACTGTCCTCTATAGTGCCCAATGAATGCTTGAAGACAGGTCAAATCTATTACTAAGAGTACAAACAGGAAGAATTTGGCAAATTAGCAAAAACTCAGATGTTCTTCACCTCATGAAAGAAGTTTTGACACTAAGCTCCAAGTAGGAAGTGTGACCAAGAACCTCGTCCACAGCTTCCACCAAAGCAACAATCTGTTTTCAGAGGTGGAATCTATATGGCAATGTTATTTTGGGAGGTCACTCATCCCCAGGGCAGGCTATTTTCAGGCTAGGGAGCTTGAATTTGTTTACTACACAGGATTTGGCCTGTCCCCCTAGGTAGGCCACACCACCACCCCAAATACTCAAGTCCATAGCAGTAAAAGGTTGTGAGTAAGAGCACATACCAACAGCAGCAATGTCTGAAATAGGCAAGCGAATCTGGCATTGAGTGTCTGAAGTCTCAACTTCTTCCTCCTACACATAGAAGTGATCCAAAAACATAAACTGGTTAGCAATTGACCTTCCTCAAGCTCCTTGCCAAACTCATCCTATCCCCAACAAAAGAGCATTCATAATAGTATTAGGAGACTCACTATATAAAGCTCAAACTCACTCGCCCCAAGTCCAGGTAGAGTGGATGATTGCTGGAGAGCAATTCGACATGTCATCATTTTCTCTTGCCAACGAGGGAGAGTGAGCTTTGTCTCAAACTTGTATAGTCTGGCATGAATGCTTATCACTGTGCCTTGCCTGCTCCCAGCAGTACGAATCTGGCAAGCAATCCAGCCGCATCAAAAGAATAAGACAACAGCGCACCCACCCCAGAAATGGAAAAGTAGAAGCAAATCAAGAATCAGGGAATAGGAGAAGGATAGGTTTGTATATTGAAAACCCATGTTGAAGTAGAAACTACTCCTTGCACTACCCTAGTTCAATAGTTCAATTTTGTCCATGGGTTAATGAAATGGATACTTCATTTGCCAACAAAGCATGACTTGTCTGGATCTTCACCCTATAGGGAACCCTATAAGGCTACTGCCTCCTTTTGAAGGTGGTCACTTTCTTAGAGTGATGTACCTATGCTCCAACTCTTCCAAGGTTTGGACCCCCCCCAAGTACCCACATGCATTTTGGTGACTGGTTGACCTCATGATCCCTGCTATAGCTGGCTGGGTTGGCTATAGTAAGTGAGAGGTAGCACTGCCTAGTGGTGAATTGACCTATAACCACTTGGGCTAGTCAAACGATGCTTGGGTTATCAAGGTCCTGTCCTCACACCTACACAGCAATTTCCAATCTGTCCTTGTTAAAAAGGAGATCATACCAGATGACTTGACTCCATAAGACGAGAAGGTGATAAACCTGTGTCACATAACTTAAGCAAGGACACAGCATTTACAGCCATTGACAAGTATGGCAAGATCAAATCCAACCTACAAGCCAACAATTTGTCAGTCTGAAGCACTACTTCAGTGAACATAGTCAGCTAGATGTGTACTGGATCTCATGTAACTGGGCTCTGTACACAATAAGAAAATAACTCAGGACCATGGATCCTTTTTCAGTGCAACCTATCCTGACCTCCTCTTGAAGTTGTCTCTCCTTCCAACTTACCATTCTCAGCTCAGAAAAGACAAGCACATAGTTAATTGTAATCTCAACATGTTGGCTAGACTCATCAAAAGAGAGTAGGAAACCTGACAAGATACTGGACAAATGTTTATACTACTGCAATAGACCAATTCTGTATCCAGCAAACTTTAAATTCTCCTTGATGATTAATGTAGTTTAAGGTTTCTCGCAATCCCTCAAAACTGGCCACAGTGCCTCAAAAATGGTACAACAAGGTTCAAACATTGGTCTGCACTCCATCAAACAGGGGGCAGAGAAACAGAACACAGTGTCCTCAGGATAAATGAAGATACCGAGACATGAAGCCCTGCAACCGTGCTGCAGCATCTGCTTGTGACACTTTTACAATGCTCTGCACTCATCCCACATCACTAGATGTCTCTCAGGATGTCTCTCTGGAACAAGAGGCTGTCAACCAAACCATCATCTTAAGCAACTTACAAAGTACTCTCATGACCATAGTCATGTGCCAAGGACTCCACCTCATTGTATGCCTGAGCCTCCAACTCCTCCTGAAAACTGACAATGTCATTAATCACCCGCAATGCCATATCCAGTGCCCCCTGTTTCTCACCCCAACCCCCAGACAGTGTGAGAATGTCTCAGACATTGTTTCCAGTTAGCAGCTTAATAATCCCCCACTCCACTGCCCATGATCTGGCACCAGATCAACACAAGCACAACTCAATTATTCTCTCTGGATTAACAGCCTCAAAAAGTAACAAGAGCTGGTGCAACCAAGAGCCTCTTCCCTTTGCCATAAGCTACTCTCTAGAAGTGTTTTTGCAGTCCTACAGTCTTGAGATGTCACCCATCCAAAGATTACTTTCAGCCTAGGGTGCATAAATTTAGCCTTCACTTGGGATCCAGTGTGTCCAACCTAGCTAGACATACTGTAACAGCCTCAGCAATGCCATGATTCTCTCTTTAAATGCTTGCTGTGATGAGCTATAAACTAAGTGAGGCTTAGAGGCTTCAGGAAGTCTAAGGTCAGCCACGTTAGATAAACTTTCCTCTGATTGTGTAGTTCAGAAAGAACTAATTCTCCAAAACAGAAGGACAAGGATTGGAGTTTCAGAGGAAGAAAACCAGCTGGAACAATCTTTTATTGAAAACAGTGGAACTGGAGCCAATGCACATACCTGCAGGGCAGTGTTACCATGGAGTACATATTGCACACACATATCAACTGGCAAGCTCAGAACCTGCCAACCATCCATACAAAGGTGATTGATTTTCATTAGGCCCTGTTCTCAGCTCAACACTTTCAAGCCAGGCACAAACTGTGCTACTGTAGAACTCATTACCAATGTTCCCCAGATGCAGTCACTGTGACCCCAATTTCATCGAAAAATAGGTGATTGACAATTCAATTCATGGCTCCTGATTACTGAACATGGAGCTCTCTTTATGTATGGCACATGTTTGATCCTGCAGATTTGATGGAAAACCTGATGCCATATGGGAAACCAACAAGACAGCACTTCCAAATATATGTGAAAGAAAGCAATGTACTCATAACATTCACACTCACCACATTTCTGTTGCTGCTTACAAAGTCACAACAGTAAGGTGAACCTGCTCGAGTCACTCACAAGCTTTCAGCCCACAACAACCAGATTGCAATGGGTTTTCTATCCGAATTTCTGCAGTGTGCTTCATAGCTCCAAACACAAAACAAATATACCCAACAAAGGGTGCAAAAACAACAGCTAATTATCTGGAGAATCCCCAGGGTTTAGGGTTTAGGGTCTAGGGAAGAGAAGAGGAGGAAAGATGCTTACCTGAAGCCGTGACTCCAGCTCCTTCTGCAGCACTTGAAGCTGCAGCAGCCATAACAGGAGCTACATGAGGAGAATGACTGAGGTCATGAGCATCCCATCCAAGCATTATATATGTCCACTGTGTATCTAAGTTCCTCAATAGCAACAAAAGTTTGAAATCACTCTTAATAGAGAACTGCAAAGACGCACAAAATTCAGGGGTACACATGTGCTGTTGTGGGGACCTGATGCTGGCCCCGAAAGCGGGTATGCAGACGGGTAAACAGAGAGGACACAGACCGTTGTGCCACTGCCTCAAATGTCTTACGAATCAGGACAGAGCCAGCATACAATGCAGCAGCAGAGCCTGCATCCATCTCTTCCAATGCTGCTTCCTCAAGGTTCCTGCATGCCAGTCAATTGCATTAATCCTGACATAAAAAATGACTCCAGTGTGTAATTCAGCACCTGCATTAAACCATCAATCTGTATGCTGATTTCCATAATGCCCTAAAGAATTCTGCTAGCTGTGCACCCTCAATCTTATGAATTCAGAAATGGCTCCAAATTGTATGCTTCATTGTGTATGCTCAATTCCAGCAAACCCTAATCCCACCAAACCCTAAAAAAACTCTCCGCCCAATTCTACTCTCTACTTCTCCCCCAACTTTTAGTCGGCAGACATGGCTTGACTGTGAGCTTTCAGCACCGCATTACGCCAGAAGTAATGGCAACAGATACTTCAAGAAGCGGTGACGCATTCTCTTTAATTATTAATATTTTTTAAGGACTTCTGCATGAAAATTCTCCAAAACTCAAAATAAGTTTTGTGTTGCTTCTCACTGCATTATTCTCTCCCACATCATCTTCAACTCTATAGCATAGGTATTTCTAGAGACGATGGTGTGAAGCACTTGTGCATGCAAATTCGCCAAACCTCAAAATAAGCCTTCCGTTGCTGGTCACTGCATTATTCTCTCTCAGATCATCTTCAACTTTACTGTATATATATTTCTAGAGATGACGCGATATCAGGTTCAGTATATACAAACATCGACATTTTCAAATCCCCAGAGAAAGACCCATCTTCAAAAAATTCCAAGGAAAAACATGCACAACAACACATCATCTTTCAACTTCTCGTACCTTCTTGGACTTCAACTTGAACTTAGTCGCAAATGTGTGTAGGTTAGATTTCAACTTGCACGAGCTGAATTTCTGCTTCCCTCAAAATTGTCATCGCAATTCTGGCACAGCGGCAGCAGCAGTTCCTCCCCTCAGTTTCCCGCGACGAGGGATGAAGAACACGAAGAATCGAGGTCCTAAGGAGAAGAGTCGAGGTCCTACGGAGAAGAGTCGAGGTCCTACGGAGAAGAGTCGAGGTCTTAAGGAGAAGAATACTGTAGATCCAGACAGGAGGAAGAAGAACAAGAATGATCGAGGTCCTGAGGAGAATAATCGAGGTCTTGATCAGACGAATCGAGGTCCTAAGGAGCAAAATATATATACAAAGAAATCTTTTTAAATATTTTAGAATATATTATTTCAATATGGAATTTTCAAATCAAATGATTATTCAACACTAGAATATTGAAATTGCCACAATACTACAATAGTTTGTCAATATTAATTAGCAAATATTAAATTTAAATTTTTTTTCAAATTTGTTTTTGGAGAATTAACTAGAGGTGAAATTGCATTCTAGAAAATCTTGACATGACAAAAATATTTTTCAAAATATTTTTTAAAATTTTATGAATATTCATTCCTAAAGAAATTGTATTTCAAAAACATATTTGAAATACATTTGAAATTCCTTATGTATTTGAAAGGCACCTTATCTCCATGAATATCCCTTTTATTCCTCAAGAACGGGGAGCGGTCTTAAAAGCATAGGTGTAAGACCCTTCCCATTCCTATTGAGTAGGCGCACAAACCATCCCTTCCTCCACCTTGTGATTTAGAACAACCTTTGTCGTGTGTTTGGTAAAGGGTACAACCAATATAAGGGCTTTATATTCCCAAAATGCAAAGCTAGACTCGGACCTCCTACCTTGTTATAAACCCCTTATTTTGAGAACGCCTCACTTTGAGCTTTCTCTTACACACAAACAACATTGCTTTGAAAACCAAGAAATGAGTTAAGTCTTTCTTCACTATGAAGGTTTGCCAAGGATGCAACATAGCCATACTTTCCCCTAGCCAAAATACTTAAGTACAAGTGTTGTTGTACCAATATGTGTGTGACCTTGACATGTTATATTATTAAGAACATAGGCTTGAAAAACCACGACAAGTCCAATAGTTGTATGAAGCCACACCTTTTTGCATACATCTATTGATTATCTCAATAGTTCCATTTCATCAACCTCTACTCATACTCGTTGAGTAGATTAGTATGTCATTCCAAAAGATTGATGCAAAAGGAGTTTTGATCATTACCATTCATGTTGCAGATCAATATGTTTTGTTATATTTCACACCCTTTTTCCCTTTATCTCTAAGGTCACACAAATGATTTGATGTATGTTTTTTTACCTTTGTTTTTCATTCCTTGAACTTGAATTGTTATATATGTAAAGTTTGGAGCATTACACACAATATTAGAATCTATAGTTATAATTATTGATTCTAATATGCATTTGATGAAACGGTATGATGTATGATGTATTTTGAGGACACAAACATTGTGGCATCATTTCAACTTTTGATTTTAACTGCTTGTAAGTCAAACAACTTATGGTAAGTATTTTTATTACCAACAAAAAAATTGAACAATTATTCAAATTAATAGTTGCACTATAACATCTAATGGCAATGCAATACACACATAGATTACAAAGAGATATTATTTGTTTCAAAAGAAAGAGATAACACAAATAAGGGAATGCTCCCTCCAAAATGTCTAACCTTCTAAAAGTTAGAAAGTTATGGACCAACAAACATGTATCATAATGATACATGTTTCTAATGGATGAATTTTTGTTTAAATGAGGTTTAAACATTGCTCCAAATATTAATTATGAATTTATTTTTTAATTATGAAGAATAAAACAACTAATCATTTCCAAACCTCCACAAAATCAAAGGTCCATCATAACCCCAAAATCACAAAAAAAAAAAAAAAAACTTTCCAAAACAAAATTGTACAATTAAAAATTTTATCTACATCCTATCACTAAACATGCAAAAATTGGAATGTTGTTAAAATCAAAGTTCGCATTGACTTTATCTTTGTCAAAATGGAGGCTTGCACTACTTGCATTAGAGCATTATAGTCACTACAAGTTGACAACAAGTTTTGTGGATTGGCTATAGATGTTATGGCAATGGATATGCATGTTGTTTCATTTACAACATCAAGCTTTGATGTTGAATTTGGGTAAGGGAATAACATTTGCAATGAAAATTTACAAGATAATTGGGTGTGAACATGGTTATAACACCTATAACATTTGTGTTTATGGATTTTTTTAATTCAATTAACAATATGGTGAATCCAAGGGCACATGATGATAATTGTTTTGAAATTAGAATCAACAATATTTGTGTATATTTTGTTAATGATGGTTATGAAAGTTAGCATGGTGATGCCTATTATGTTTGTCAAGTGGTATTGGGGTACAAATTGAAGGTGTGTTCCATAATTCACAGGAAAAAAAAAAGATGGGATTAGAATGAAATCATTCACATATGTGAGTTCAAAATCAAATCAACTTGTACGAACGAAAAATGAGGTCAGTTAATGCAAATCAGAGTTAAAATGATGCACATATGGACCACAATTAATAAATTATCACAAGATTCATCATGGCCCAAACTTGGGAAAAGTCGCCACTTTCTTCTTTATATTACATTATGTGATTGGTGATAAAGATTACATTGAGATGACAAAAAAAATGAAAGGTTTCAAAACAAGAATGAATAAATGCATGGTATAATGTAAAAAAATAATTTCAAATTGGAAATAAATATGGTATCAAAAGTAATTACATGTAAAATTTCACTCATTTTGAATTTTCTTTTTAACTAGTTAATTTAGCCTTTAAAAAAAATTTAAGTTATATAAATTATGAATATGAAAATGATTCATAATTTTTTTTAATGTAAATGTACACCAATAATTTTATAAGCATTTATTTAAAACACCCAATTGATAACAATATACCATTTTGCATTGACTTTAAATTTTCATTTTACTTTTGTAAATTGATAAAACCAACATTTAAACTTTACAACCTAAATTTAAATCATACTCATCACCATTATCACAACATAATGTAATACTAAACAAGTATGTATCGTTTAATTTGAACTTCATGATTATAAAACAAATTGAAATTTTTGATGGAAAAGATTGTTTATTATAGTTGTCTTTTTGTACGTGTCAAATTTCATGGACAAATTCCCATGAAAATTAGTATTTCTTAAGTTTTATGTTAAATTGCAATGTTACAATTTTTTGCAATTTATTAATGTACTCCAAATCAAATTGTTCATATGTGCATCAATTTCACAACATAATGAGAGTTTAAAATGTTATGCACCTTTATTTGCACATTTTGACCACAAAATCTTCTTCATATACTTAAAAAATCACATAAAAAATGTTGTAATGAAAATGATCAAATTATTACTATTTATTATCTACATTGTACCATGCAAACATCTAATCTTGAATTTTTTCATTTTTACCACTCAGGAAAGCTACTTGGGAATGTTGGGAATTATTTTTTTGTAATTTTTCACACTTGTAGGAGTGTATTTGAGTCTTGAAACACTTTCACATCTCAATTCCCTTTTCATGTCTTAACCTTGGTTGCAAGCTCAAAGGTATGGTTGTGACACATGCCCATGGGGGACATTACTAATGTTGGCTGGGTATCCAATTGGGTGGGTTAGAATCATCAAGTAAGGACTTGGATCCATATACCATGCCCAAAACCGAGTTCAACTATTTGGAATCAGGTGGAAGCTTGAACTAGAAATCTATGTAATTTTAAGATCTAGCTTTAAACTTGTAATTGGGAACCAAGAAAAAATCCCAAAATCTTCAACCCAACATCCGCCAATGCAATCGTATCATGTCCAATCTGGATCTTGTTAAGTTTAGGGTTAAGGTTCGCTTGAGCTTGAGCTTGGTGGAGGTGTTACTTGATTCTCTTTCGTCATTGTGGTGGGCATGAACTCCTCAGCAACGGTCAATCTCCAATAGGCAGACTATTAGGTTTTAAAAAATTTAGAAAATTTTAAGCACATGAACAACGATTTCTTGAATGGTAACCTTCCAAAAGAATTTGGTATTCTACCAAAACTTGTCCGTATGTAAGTCCCTCAATCAACAAATGATTTTTTATGACGATGAATCATTATCTACAAATGGTCATTATCAAGTGCCAATGGCGAGTTGTTCCTTTTTCTCCTTAACTAGTTGGTTGTATTTTTTTTCTCCCTCCTTTTATTGGGTGTCTTTTTTTAATAAAATTTTGCAAGGTTTCATCAATGATTGTTCCTTGAAAATGAAATCATGAACATGAGTTAAGGTAACCAATGAAAAGAAGGCTTGCATCTTTTTAGTTCATGTTGGCGAGGCAATTACTAATGTAAGAAGAAATGTATTCATGTCTTGACAATTTGAAAGTCTTTTGGAGTAGCGGGTGCACCCACAAGTCCCCTTCCTATTCCAACCCCTAGTTTTTCCAAAGTTGCAACACCAACTCCTATTGTAGCTCCTATAAGTTCTCCAAGATTTGTTACATTAACTACTTACCACTTCATAACTCATGGATATAGTTCTCCTGGATCCAAACTAAATATAACTATCCTTTTCTCAAGTTTTTGTTATAGGTTTCTGCAACAAGTTTGAAATTATAACTAAGTGTTGATCTCTATTGTGGGTGTGCAATTTTTTAACAAATTTTTAATATGTGGGATAAGGCGAACTACTTCCCTTGTCATTAACTTTTGAACAATTGTTTAAAAACGGATGTCTTTTTTGAACACTCGATTTGAATCATCCCAAAGACTTCAAGCATTAGGTCTCCATTTGTGCAAAATAGATGTTTGACAAACATTAAATTTCCCGACTATACCTCTACTTGTGCAATCTAATGCCTTCATGGGTTTGTTAGTGCAAGACCATGGGTGTTAATTAGTGATACTCCATTGTAGGATCAAAGTTAATCATCTTTCATTGTTTTCACATATTTCAACTGTTGGCTATGTGTATGAGCTTAAAGAACTATGAGATAAGTGGACAAATTCCATCCTTTGATGGAGCAAAAAGTTTAGAAGCCTTGTAAGTTAGTCTTAGCCATCTATTGATGGAAAAAAATTAAGGGGGTTCTATGAGAGGGTTATCGTGGTTTGGAAGGTTAACTTATTTAAACAAGAATTTGTGTAGGTCCCATTTGTAAATAGAATTGTATAGAATTTGCCTTGTGAATATATCATTGCGATGGCCATGTACAAATGATTTTTGGTGAAGACATGGAAACAAGTTGTTGGATGTTAAGATAACCATTTATTATTTTGACTCATGTGTGATGGCACCTTGAATGTGTTGGGATTTGAGTAATAACAAACTCACAAGCCCTATACCAAACATGTTAGATTTCATAAATATGACTATAATGTATGTGACTTGTGTCTTTTAACAACCATATCTATTTTTTCTAACTTGCATGTAGTCCTTACTTTTGTTTTGTTCTTGGCAAAGAGAGAATTTTTGGATAATGGAAATTTGTTCGAAAGTATATGAACAAGTTTTTAAAATTATGTTTATGCAATCTTGCATAAATACCAATTTGTCAAATATATGCTTGAGATTTTAGAAGGTACATGAGGAAGGTGTGGTCACAAAAACTAGGTCAACATGAAATAGCACTTCAACAACTTCAACTTACAAGTATTTTGTAAACCCTAAACCCGTTTCATTTTTCTTTCTATTATTGGTGTTGCAACTATCAAGATGCAACAACTTTGTATTAACCATGTTCTTCCATTTTTTTCAAGTTGTTTATTGTTGTTGTGTTCATGTTGCAGTTGTTAAGATCTTACAAATTTGTATTAGCCATGCCCTTTTAATTTTCTCAAGTTTTTTGTTGTTGTTGTGTTCATGTTGTAATTGTTAAGATGTTGCGACTCTATATTAGCTGTGCCCTTTCAATTTTTTCAAGTTGTTTGTTATTGTTGTGTTCCTATTACAGTTAAACAAACGTAGCAACTGTTAGTGGCATCTACAAGTGGCATTCACCTTAACACAATGTTTTCTAAACACAATGATGAATATGGTAAATTTTTTTCTCCTATTGAAAATATAATTCAAGGTTCATAAGAAGCATCAAATGTTGAATCAAATAGTGAGGGAAATGCATCTTGGGCATTTCTTTATCCGCAACTTTTGGCCAATCGAAGCATGTGGTATCCTTTGCATTGCATTGCAAGTTATTAGGGGTTTTTTGTTGTCAATGATGGTGCAAATTTTAGTTCTTGTAATCCCCAGATCATGCAATGTATTGTCTACCACTACAATCCAATTGATGTTAATGTTATCAATGTTTCCCATGGAAAAAATAAAGGCCTTCTAAGCTATAACAAAGACCATGGGACATCAAATTTGAAAAAACATGTATTTTATGAACATGTGGAAAAATGCAAGAGGTAAGACTTGTTATTAGTGCAAAAAGCTCAAGGAGATGAACCTCAACAAAGAAAAGGAAAAATATTTCTCCTTTTTTGATCACTAAGTTTAGCAACCATTAGCCTTATAACAAAACTAACCTTGTGCAACATGGATTTCATGAAGATCTAATCCTATACATTACAAATGGTTATCATCCATTGTCCTCTATTGAGAATCCATGGTTAAGGCGCATGGTTTTAAAACAATGTCTGCGTGTTCTGTTTCCATTTCAACCAGTGACAAATGTGTTGCCAAACATTGTTAAGAAAATTAAGGAGAAATATTTTTTGCCTTCATTTACTTCATGTGTTACATGCATAGCATCTTTCAATCTTTGGATGTCTTGTGGTGGACATGACACCTTTGTTATGGTTGTTAGTTTTATTAACAATTTATGGAAGCCCACACATGTCACAATGGGAATTTTTGAGGTGCATAACACAACAATTACGGCCATGGCAAATTAGGTAACGGTCTTACTAGACTCTTTTGGGTTACTTGACAAAGTCATTACTTATGTCAAGGACAAAGGTTGAATTTAAGTACTTTGACTTTGGTGTTGACAAGTGTTGTTACTAGTTCTCCTTTTCAATTAACTAGTCCATTTTTGGGATCATGTTTTGGCCATGCCATGTAAAAGGAATGTCAATATGCTTTTGATCATTCCAAGGTATGTGTTGGATTTTTAGAAGTTAGCTTGAAAAATGTTCAAACATCATTGCAAAATACTATAACTTGGACAAAAAAATTAGGGAAGGGGAAACAAAAGTGAAAAGATTCTTGTATTATTACAAGGTTGCCAACAAAGATGCTGAAAACTCATGTGAAGACATGATTTGCATCATGAATTATTCGATTCCAAGAGACATTTGAATATCATAATGCAATCTCCATTTGCTACAAGTGACAATAGTCTTTGGCTTTGTCATCACAAATCCCAATGTGCCAAACTTGGGTTATTGCTCAAGTTATAACATATACCTTATTGTCAATGGTCAAACAATGTTTATTAAATTAGTCTCAGGGATTATGGTTGTTGTTAAATGCATTTGCATATGCTTTCAACTTGTGCATTTCAATGAAATTTGAAGTGGCAAAAATTTAGGGTTTGAATCAACCTTTGATTTGAGGTGATTTTGATTCAAAGTTGATAGAGTTCAAATTGAGGATGAATTTACAAATGATTAGTGTATTAGCACCATTTTTGGCATTCTCTAGCTCCTACATTAATGCCAAGGCACATATTATGTTGGTCATTATGTTGGACCCACATTTTACAAACATGAAGGTGACACGAGATTATGTGGGCAATATGGTTGTTGTTAATGTTGTTTCAAAATGTGATTCTAAAGTTGTGTACCCAATGTTGTTATAACTTTACTTGCATTTGAATCTTATGAAGGCAAAAATAGACCCAACAACATTAGAAGATGATGATTGTCTCTTTGGGCAGATTGTTTTTTTTAATGATGCCATCCTGTCAACATTGAAGAATGAATTGCAAGTCTTACAGTAATTATATGTACAATTGATAGAAATTAAGAATCCCTTGGTGTGGTGGGCAACACATGCAGTGCAATTCCCACATGTGTCATTTTTGGCTTGCCAAGTACTTGGCATAGTAGGTTCACAAATTGAAACTAAAAGGATTTTCAATATTGCTAGTGTCATCACGAATCTTTGACATTTTCAACTTGGAATTGATAACTTGGATTGCCTCATCCTTGTTCAAAATTGGTCTAATGACATTTGTCTTGGGTGTGTAGGAGTCAAGGAAAAGACATTGGAGCATTTGAAAACATTTGAAAACACATTAATTGAGGAGCACAATAAGTTGATAAAAGAACAAGGTCTTTTAAAGAAGATTTATACTTTGATTGAAAGAACATGTAATAGTTCAAGTTCATTTGAACTTGTTTATGATTTGTAATATTTGCAAATTAGATTTTGAATTGCTGTAAAAATATTTGTTGTAATTTTCCAATGATGGAGTGGGCAAAAAGAAGTTTTCAAAAAAGGTTAAGTTGTTGGTTATGGGAATCACATGACCCCCATTCCAAAAAGACAAGAAACATGAAATTTTATGTAATTTGAAGTGAGAAAACCATAGTCTATTATTGCTTGGGCCATTTGACTAGGAATTTAAGAAATTATATCTACAATTTGTAGTGAAAAAACCATAGCTTGTTGATGCTTGGGCCGCTTGATTAAAACTTCAATAAGTTTTAAGTTTTATGTACAATTTCTATTGAGAAAACCATAGCCTATTGCTGTTTGGGCCACTTGATTAGGACTTATATGGGATGTTTTCTATGATTAATCTCAAATTGCAAATCATAAACTATATATCCATTTATTTAAAAAACATTAAAAATATCATTTCATCATTTTAATTAGAAACCTTAAACCCTAACTATACATGGGACTGGCTCCTTTTTTAAAAATGAAAATTGTCATTTTGAGGAGTCACCATGTTTTAGAATGTCAACTAGAACTTTGTTCAGAGGTTTTTGTATGTTTCAAACAAAATTTAGAACATTACCCAAAGTTTCTATAATTTTTTTTAAAAAATAATTTTAATTGAAGAATTTTCGAAATTTGTAGAATCAACAAACACTTGACACTACTCAAAAAATTAAAAAACATGTAAGTAAAAAATATAGGGGGCAATATATTGGTTGTTGGGTTAAAATTACAAGTTAATTAATTAAAAAATAAGGTTATGTAATTTAGAAAATAAAATTACAATTAATACGATGTATGTGTAAATCTCTAATAATATAAAATTTATATTAAAAAAACATGTGCATGAAATATTTTATAAGGCATTAGTTGTTAGTAGGTTGAATTATTGTGAAATATTTTTTTCATTAATTGTATAGGGTGGCTACATGGTCAATAAATTAGTTTAAATTTGGGTTTAAGATATTTAAGTGAACATGGAGAAAAATGTTTATAAATTTAAGTTTGGCTTTTAAGGTTTTAGATTTTAGGGTTATAGGGAGGTAGTGGAATCTTACCACAAAAATAACCTAATTTGGATTTTTTGAAGATTCAACCACAAGTTTTTACGTTTTCTTTCAATGTCAAAATGGTGAAGAGGATTTTTGGATTTAGAACTTCAAGGAGTACACAAGCAAATTTTTCTAATTCAAAATTTTGTAAAACTAAAATTTTAAATGTATATAGGGTATTGAAATTAGATGCCTGAAAGAAAATTATAAAAAAAATACGGTGCCTAAAATATGTGCATATTAAAAAATTAGATAATAATAGGGTGGGAGGAAATATAAATCCGAAACCTAACAACCCCCAAAAATAGTTGTTTGATGCACATAGGTCACAAAAATAACATAAAGTGACTCCCTTAAGGACACATGGGACATTACAACAACACCAAACATTGTTTGAATTTTGCTAACCCGTCCAAGTACCATAGTTGCAAGGTTTTTTTTTGCCTTTGTATTAATCAAACACAATTCCACCAACATGGTGGAAAGTTGTGAATTGTGTTGTCTTGCAAAGTTTCCACCATATCATAATTGTGATATCTATAATCAATGTGACCCATGTATAAGATTTAAAGCCATTTAGTGGCCTTTCAAAATTCATTTTTCTTCCTTCCATTTGGCTATAATTGCCTACTAGTTGTTTTGGAATCCTACCACCGTGTGAGAACATGTTGGGGATAATGACTTTAAACATGTCACATGAATTTCAAGTCTTTCACAAACTTTGGTGGTAATTGTTCATTGATAGATGGTGTTTTCTTGGGGTTTTCATGCAAATCACCCCACCCAAACATATCTTTCAATAAAAACTAACAATGAATAAAATAAAATCTTAAACCCTTGGGGTGATTAAGTTTATAATGATTTTGAAGTCTTTTTTGAAGAGTATCCCTTGTGGAGCTTCCTAATTCATGATTTTTTGGTTAGGAACATAAATTTGAAACATGATTTGGAAATTTTCTTGGAATTGTTTTTCTAAAGTAATTTTGAAGTCTATTTTTTAAAATTTATTCATAAATTATGTTATTTGAAAAATAAAATCAAAACATATTGAAATGTATTAAAAACAAAATTAAATATATTTTCAGTCAAATTAATTGATTCTCATTTTCTTAAAATATTTTTATCTGTGACAATCTTGGAATATATATATATGATGAAATATAATTAAAAAAATTTGGACAAACTATGAAAAAGATAATAATGATTAAAGAAAGAAAAAAAATTCAAATGTATTTTCAGTCAAATTAAGTAGTTTTTTTTTCCCTTAAAATGTTAAAGATGTGTATATTTAAAAAACAGTTTCTAGAATGAGGTTTAAAGTTTTTCATTTGGACAAAATATGAGAAAGATAATAATGGTTTAAAAAAAAGAAAAAAGACTTCAACACATCATTGTTGAAATGTATTAAATTGCAAGATTCAAATGCATTTTCAGTCAAATTAAATAAAAATTTCCCTTAAAAGTATTAAAGATGTGTACATCTTGGAAAAATCTTTTAGATTGAAGTTTGATTTTCTCATTTGAACATAGTATGAAAAAAAAAAAATAGTTAAAGTTGGCTTTTGCAAAACATTTGGAATAAACAACGTATTAAATACAATCATCACTTCATTTGTTTCAAATCAAATGACGTGGTTAGATGTTGAAGGCAATGGGCTAGTACCTTGAATGCCAAGGTCTAAATCTTGGTAAAAATTTCCATGTGGTAAATGGTGTATGTTGACCAAATAGTTAACATTATATATATATATATATATATATATATAAAGAACATAAATCTAAAATTCGAATTGATATTAAATAAAATGTTTAGAAATTCAAAACATACCATGTGGCAATTTTTTATTTGATTATTTTTTATTTTATTTGATTTTGGAAATCTTCAAACCTACACACAATCTTATTATGTTGAACATTGAAAATAATGGTCTCTTTCTACCATTTCCATTGGTCCTCTAAATTTTTTACAAACCTACCAAACCTTATTAGAAAAACATTTAAATTTAATTACTAGTTCATTCAAGATAATTTTTAAAAAAAATTCAAACTACCAAATGCATTAATTTCATAGGCCATTACATTTTTTCTACACACCTACACACAAGCCTATTTAACATTCTATATATATATATTAATACACTAATATTATAACCCTTGTCTATATATACACAAGGTTTTTAAAAAAAAAAACATTCTACCTTAGATATTTGACATCAACATTTTTTGGGGGCAAAACTTTGTAACTTGGTGAATATGTTTTTCAAAAAATTAGAATTTTTTTTGGTTTTTACAAGAAAAAACTTATCACTTTTCAAAATGAAATGAAAATAAATAAATAAACCACATCTAGAGCTAGGCACTTTCTAGGCCATCAGTTGTAATAGCACTTTGTAAAAATGCTAAGCTCCCCTAGGACAATCACCATTTAATTCTAATTAATGTTGGGGACCCTCACTTATTTACCTACTTGAAAAAAATGCTTTAAAAATTATTAAAATTTTAAAATTAAATTTCTATTAAAAAATTAAAATAAAAAATTAAGGAAAAAAAAAAAAAAAAACCCCTGCTTAACATGCAAAAAAAA
>Ga0209611_10006619_pt1 | contig 18876 bp, 9 predicted proteins | sample S1TSphgellanicum_3_FD_187693 | JGI IMG/M metagenome (GOLD analysis project Ga0209611, IMG submission 187693) | Host-associated microbial communities from peat moss isolated from Minnesota, USA - S1T2_Fc - Sphagnum magellanicum MG (SPAdes) (version 2) | ecosystem: Host-associated > Plants > Peat... | reverse complement strand
TAGTCAACTTGTGGCAAGTTGATTTGCTAGATAGTTAGGCAATTATAACCATTTTGCAAGGAGTATAAAAGACATTTTGACTGACTTTAGGGGGGTTATGAGGATCATTACCTATATGTTTCAGCTGATTTATTAGGGAGATATAGCAAGTATAGGAGAGGTGAGAGGAAGAAAAGGGGAAAGACGTAAAGCTTCATGATTCTATGAAATGGAAAAGATGTTCTTTCTTCAATTTTGTTGTGATTATTAGCATTGTATGTGGATTCTATTGAATTAATCTCCAAAGAAAAGGGGACAAACATTGTAAAGCTTCGTGATTCTATGAAATGGAAAAGATGTTCTTTCTTCAATTTTGTTGTGATTAGTATTGTATGTGGATTCTATTGAATTAATCTCCAAAGTTGGAATGTATTGAATGTTGTCCTAGTTAGTTTGTTTTCATGATATTCATTCTAATGGAGTAGGACAAGGACCCAGTAGTGATATACATGATTAATTCATTCATCAATAATAAGAACTAATACTTGTAAAATTATATCACTAACACTTATGTAATGGTTAGGTGGAATTAAGGCAGTCCATGACTTGTGACATACTTTGGATCATGTCGAGTATGTAAGCAATATGTCCCAAGTGATATACTTGTTGTCTGATTTTGGTGTAGTATGAGCAATTTGTTGGAAGAGACTGAATTGGTGTAAAATTTGAGCATAAAATTTTGGCTCCAACTTGACCAAATGTGAGTGACATTTGGAACAGTAATTTGTGCATATGATGGTCGAGCATGTTCCATAGAACCACACACGTCTAGGTGAGAAGTTCTAGATCCAGTAAGGGAAGTTTTTAGTTTCAAGTTTGAATGGGCTATAAAGGGCACAGTCATTACACAATCAGCTGCGTGTTTTCAGAATGATTCATAAGATAATAGTACATATGTATATACCTGCCTTCAGATTTCAGCCACAAATGCTCAATCGTAGCTGTGATGACCTGCTTGTTACTTGAATGATTCATAACCTGATAGTATGTAGACCTTCACATTTCATCAGTTACAAATGTTCTTTTATCATAGCTCTTGTGCCGTCCTACTTTAAGATTGTATAACTAATTCAGTGATTTAAGTGTTTGTTAGTCTACTACCTTAACATGGGTGGCATAGGATTCAGCACTGGTTTGCATGTTCAGTGAACACCTGGACCCCAAAAATGGCTCGTGTATCAAAATTGGAGATCTGGATATGCAGGGACTGAGGACAAGTAGGTTTGAGAGGTCAAATCTGCAAAACTATGCAAAGCTTCTGTTGCAAAACCAATAAAAGCAGTGACTAGTAGAAGCCTTATGAAGAATTTGAATTAGAGGAAATGTGTTCTCAGATGCTTACCAACAGCAACCAAAACCATACCGAGTACAGATCCAACTTGTGCTGACAGCAACCAAACTGCATCACATGGGGAAAAACAACCTGCACACAAACTTGGTTAGTGCTTTTCCAGTTACCCAGTTTTCTCGCAACTGTAAGCATCAACAAACTGCCTTATCAGAACAGATCTTAGACCTCTCATAGGAATATTGAGTACTACTTTGACACACCTAGACAATGAGACTAATCAGTGACCACTTCTGGAAAATTTCTCCACTCTTTTCAACTGGGAAGACTTTTGAGCAGACTTCAAGAGTGAGGCTCATGAGGAGTTCAATTGAAAGATTACTGACCATTTTCAGTTCAATATGCAATCATTTTAATTCAAGAGTGCTAGTTCCCCCACCCCCAAACCCCTTTAGAGGGTGATCTTAAGTCTGTAGGTTTACATTAAACTATGCTTCGATACAAAGGCTGCAAATTGACCTGATTGGGTGTCTGTCTACTCCTGCATGTGAAACATATACAAAGGAACTAAATCACCATGGGAGAGAAGAAGAATGCCCAGACGCAACTACTGTGGGTTTATTTCTGGTTGATGGGTACTGAGTTTCTCACGATACTCCACCAACTCTTTTGCAACTGCCACTTTGTTATACCGTTGTGCCTGCCAGTACAGTAGGAACATTTCATATTCAGGCTCATGTTATGCACATTTGAAACCCTGAATCCAAAAGTTGACTACCTAAATGTACAGCTGCTTTCCAGCACATGCATGTCCATTGACTACATCTACTAAACTTCACATGGTCTGCAATGTAACTGAAACAGCTGCATCCATTTCTTCATGTTACAAACAGAAAAGTTCTCAACACCCAGATTTCAATTACTTCTGCAAATCTACAGTTATATTTCAAGATATCTGTCATGCAAAAAATTACAAAAAAGATATTTTTGCACCTGAATAATAAGCTGCTCCAAAAAATTGCTTTTGTCAACTGGAAAATCTGGCACTGATAGAAGCTCAAACAACTGGAGCGATTGAAAACAGCAAAGTTAACACCATTATAATCATCCACAAAAAGCAGGAAAATGGATACCTTGTACACTGCCATTCAAGGCATGGAGGTCTGAGATTGATCTGTTGTCAACTCAAATCTAGGATTGCCAATAATGACAAGTGGGTTACAAGATTTACTGCAAGATCCAGTGTTCAGATAGAGAACAAACAACCAAAGCCAGACTGGTTTGCATGAGGTCAGGGAAGAAGTACCTTCTTTGTATTTGACGGCTTTGAATATTTGAGAGCTTTGATCACAGAGAGAAGGAATGCAACAACTTGAGATTGTTCTTGATGAGACCCTAAAGGTGTCACCACTAGAATTCGGCGTTGTTGGCCACTGTGTTCCACTATCATTGTGTTCTCAATATTATTGGTAGGAACTGCCTCAGTTGCTTCTTCGACAGTGTTGTTGACAGTTATGATTCCTTTCTCTGATAAGTCATTTGGTCTTTCTGCACACAGTCCAGACTTCAAATACTTTGGATCAGATTTCTCCTCCACACTTTCAGTGCCCTTTACAAAGTTTCTTTGGTCCCCAAGTTTGTGGTCGGTCAGAGGTGGAAGTAGAGTGTCAGGAGATTTGCCATCTGTTGTGGTTCCAATGTCAAGACCTGGTTTTGGAGGAGAGGTGACTTCGGTTGAGGAAACTTCCACTGTTGAGTCTGAGGCAGAGGAGGACAGAGAAGTGACAGAGGCAGCAGAGTCCAAAGGTAACCGGCGTCGCCGCTTGCGGCCACGTAACAAAGGACTAGTCCCTTCAAGCCAGGCTTCATCCGCACTTCCATCACTCTTTTCCTGCCTATATGGGTTGCCAAACATAGTGCGTTGCTGCTTGCTTCTGTCTGGCTCTTCAGCCTACAAAAAAAGTTTTGCAACTCACATCATAAGCTAAGATGCCTACGACCCTGCAGTTAGAGAAAACAGCAAGGAACCCTGCCCTAAACCAATTGAGTTACACTAGCTTAATACTAGATCCTTCTTCTACATGCAAGTTTTTCTTATAAAGAAGCCACAGGAGAAGAAATAACTCACAAAAGGATTGCGAGGGGGCTGTTGTTTTAGAAGTGCCTCATTGAAATCACCCATCTGCTCCAGAAATCAGAATTTGTCACGAAAAAAAACCAAAACATTCGATAGAAAGTCTATGTGATTGCATGGTGGAAGATTACACTTGAGTGGTAAGTAAAATTTGGATCCAGCAAGTGCCTGAAAACTGTTAGAAATAATCAGAGCCAAACAAATATGCCTTCCCACAACTCCAAGCACTGTCAATACACTACTATTTCATTGCAATTCTTGAAACATAAAGACAGTGAAAGATAACATGTATTGAGTAGGTGCCTTCTCAATTGGGAGTGAATGTCGGGCTTCTTCTTCTTCCTTGGCTGCCAGGCGAGCAGCAAAGTTGCTGATGCTGGAATTCAAAGTTTTGCCACCCACTCGATCACTTCTCTGGTTCTGATGTCGTGCATCTGCTGCCAAGGCAACTCGTATGGGTAGATATTGTAGCTGTCTGTATCCACCAATAGAGAGAATACCACATCATCTCAGACAGAGAGAGATCTGTAAAGTAACAGAAGGAAAACCAATTGATAATCTCCAAGCTGAAAGTCAGAAAGCAATTTTCCACAATCAAAAGAAATCCCTTCCTTTGTCCAATTCAAATCCAAAATGGCAAGCAAGTTAGGAAGAGAAGAAAACCTGAGCAATTGGTCACGGGGAACATCAAATGGATTTTTGAACAGAAGTACATCCTTCATGATACCACCACTGAGAGAGGGAGTTGCTGCAACTTCAGGTCCCATCATACCAAGACTAGGAGGAGCAAAGGGAGCAGCAGCAGCTGCATTGGGAGGGGGTGCATGAGGTGGTGATGGGCCTGAAGGCAAAAGCATCTCCCACCCCATTTTGCGGCTTGTGGCTTGCTCACTATGACCAATTCCCCGTGGCTGGAATGAAACATTTCCTGTTGTTTTGAACCCGGGAGGTGCTTCAGTGCTTGTGGGACCAAGCTGTGGAAGAGTCCTTCCAGATGACCTATGGGCATTCCCGCTTATTCCTAAAGACTGCTGTTCAGTCTGCATACACATACATATATGTCATCTTAATATGAACCCACCTGCAGCCATGGAAACTCCAGCTAACAACATATCCTCCAACACAAGTCCTTCAAGGTGGGTGCATTTGGTTCCAACACCAAGATGGTGATTATCAGTAACGGGTACTTTGATAGATTCTCATAAAATGAAGGAGCGGTGTCTGAATCAAAGCAGCTGGAGTCATAACCTTCTGAAACAGTTGCAAAGGACAATGCCTGAACAAAAAGATTGGAATGCATCCACAAACATTGTGTATTATGTGGACATCCAAACAAGAGGTAGGGGGAGCTTTCATACCATGATACGGGACATGTCCGCATCAAAAATTACTCTTGCTTCTGCCTTCAGTTTCTTCAATTGAGTGCCCACAAAACCTGCAAGCAAGGAATTTTCCATGGAATCTGGAACCACATGGGCATTCAATCCCCAGCGCTTAAGGGCTTGGCGCAACGGTAGCACATAGTATGCAGGGATATTGTTACAATACCGTTCCACATCTTGACGCCACTGCAGCGGTGGTGCCATTTTTGCAGCACCAGGCATCTTCACTAATTGATCAAGAAGATGCCATAACACCTTTTTGTCCTCCCCACAACAGTAACAAATATGAGACATTGTCACCAGCATTCCAACATTATAATCTCCATATCTAACCCCATACATCTGGAATTTTGCCAAGAAGTAAATCCATCCTACAATGAGCACTACCAAGGTATGTTACTCACTGGGTAATTGTAGGGGAGGACAAAAAGTGTAAGATTGCTCCCACCACGGTTGAGTCGTAAAAATCTGTCAAAGTCACAGTTACAAACCAAGTTTTTGTCTGATCTGATTCCTGTGCAGGTCTGGAATGAAAACCATAATGGAATATTGAAAAAGAAAAAAAGTATTCACCCAAATGGATCACCATAGTTGTGATTGGGGCCTTTGCTATTCCTGATGTAGACTTGCCAGCATGCACCCGTCACTGCTTTGAGAAGAAAGCCTGTGATGGGGTTAGATTCAATCTGTTACATGCAAAACATATGTGTTCAGGCATCACTCCAAATCAATGTGAATCACTGGGATCATTCATAAACAATTTCAATATGAAGCAACTCCACTCTCAATACCTCATATTTGTCGAAGACAAAGTTTGAGGGGATATAGGGGTCTGCATCCATGGGCTTGTATGCAATCACAGGGTGTGCTTCTCTCGGATGAACACCCAGGTGTGATGGGTCTGGCCAATAGGCTTCAGGTATAGGCCAGTGGCCTTGACCCTGAGCCTGACCTCCCCGGACCAATAGCATTTTACGCTGGCATGCTAGATGCACCTGGTCACACACAACGCATTTTCTCAAAAGCTTGTGTGAACTAACAAATCCTTCACTCTTCAGACTCTGAACCTGCAGCTGCCCCCCCCCCACATCCTTCACTGTTCACCTAATCTTTCTAACTTGACCTTCAAGCCCTTGTAGAATCTCAAAAGACATCTTACTCAACTTCATGTCAATGCCAGAACAATAGAAACCAAAGACTTTATCTCTCTAACACCACAGACCCACTGAAAAGGGTGAAGCCAGATTTGATTCTCAAGGGTCACTGTTCTTGGAATGTTGAAGAATGTGGGGATCTAGTCTCAAACTATCTCTGAAGACCTGAAATGTATTGACAATAAAATCAGCTTCCAACTTTCCAAATACCCTATGCCAGGAAGTGTAAGAGTGGTCATAATTGTGTAAAGGATAAAGATAAGAAACTCACCTGTGGAGGGAGGGCAGAACCTTGCTGAGACATGTGATCAAATGAAAGAATTACATGGATAAAGATAAGAAACTCACCTGTGGAGGGAGGGCAGAACCTTGCTGAGACATGTGATCAAATGAAACAATTACACATGGTGGCAATCGCGAAGCAGTGACTTCTATATGCTGCATCAGAATCTTCAAGTTTGTTGCCACAAAACATTTCCCTCTGTACCCAAGAAAGGTCATGATGTTGGGGCTACCACTGAAGAGCATGAGTGTGAAATTACGCAACAAACTGAGCAATCTAGCTCCAGAAAATATTCCAATGGTATCAAGTATTTTTAGACTAATCCTGTTGGATTCAGATCTCTTAAATTCACCTTTGAACACACTGGGAATGATAAAGTGAGGCCTGCTTTGAACAAAAGCCAATGAAAGCTTCAGACAAGGAACTCACCCTGTGGATTCACAAAAATGTGAAATGTTGGCATCCATCGCAACTGCTGACTGGGCACCAGAAATGGGGGCATTTTGAGGAATTGGTCCACTCCTTTCCAGAACTGCTGTACTAACGGATGGTATCCTGTTACAACAAATGACTCTCTACAGTTACCGGTCAAGACAAGGATTTAACATCATATTGCGAACACTTGGGGAGGAGTCAATATGTAGATCGCTATAAAGTGAGTAGGCACAGACAGAAGTATGGAATTACCTGAGGACGGTTGCAAATACTCTCTGATCCCATCGGTACAATTGCACTGCCAAGTCAGCACCCAATGGAGCAGGTCCATTGAGTTGTAGGCTTTGACTTACCCCAGCCTATTATGCAGCACACAACACTCTCATATCAAAATAGAAACTTAACACAAGAAACACAATGATATTAATTCTCACAAACATAAGGATTTTCCCATTTAACATTGGATTGGTGCATGGGAAGTGACAAACCAGAGAAGTCAGCTCAGTGCCATCTGTAACCAAGAGAATTGTGGTCAAATCATTCACACATGGGTTACGGCCTTGACCTGTAACATAGAACACAATCAGATCCTCTTCCTTTCCTATCATTATCTTGTCCTCAGTGATGAAAGGTCAGTATGCAATGTGGCCAACTGCGAGCAACTCTACTGAGTCACTCAAGGGTTAAAAAAAGAGCCTGTAAAAACAAAGGCACGAAAGGTAGTGGTAGTGGGATTACCATATCGGTCAATATCATGGGCTAACCGCTGAACATGAAGGAAGGAAAAAATGCGCTGAAGTGCTCCACCAATGTTGGTCAAGTCACGTGCCTGTACACTCTTGAGAGCGCGCATAAAATGTGTAAATGGATATTTATCCACCACCTGCCGAAAACATCCACACAATTAGACAAATACATAAACCACCAAACTGTAAGATTCTTCTTGAGCAGTTTGAAACCAAAATGTGTATAGGCAACAGAATTCAAACCTTGATGCAGTCAGAGGCGTCATCACAAGTGACAAGCATGTACCTGCAATCTCACATTTTCTGTGTCAACAACATGCTCATTCTTTCAGCCAGACCCAGACTCTCTCTACATCTCTGTCCTTCTGTAAACTTCAGTTTTCACTTCTTGCTACATCTTCATGGACCTCAGAGGTGGACAACCCCATGCTTTTCATTCATTGTGCACCTTCACTCCTTGCCTGTGGATGTCAATATCTATGTACATTATCAGTGAAGAAAGGAGATTGAACCACCAACCTGTCAAGCCGAGATGCTGCATCCCGTGACCGCACCTGCAAGGAGAGTTGCCCACCAAGAGAAGTGTGTAAGAAACTTGGTAATGAAATGATGCAATTTTGAAATCCAAAAGAGAAACCATAAAGATCTAGCAAAAGCCCAACAACATCAGCTTGAAGTGTAGACCTATCTTTCACCTTGAAAATCTAGATACAGGAATGCTTGCTTATTCTACAGAGCAAAATTCATTTCCTGTAAATTGAATTCTGTGTCTTGAAACACAGAACCTTTGCCTTCACCTTGCCCATCCAGATATGGTAATGCTTGAAGAGAAATTTCAAAGCATAATTCCAGCAGAGCACATTTCTGTGTCATCTGGGAAATGTAGAGCTTGCTTTCACCTTGCAATCCAGATATGGAAAGTGTGCAATTTTATGAAGCTTGGTAATAGAAGAAGGAATTATTTTGACCTTATGGAAGTGTTCAACAGCGCTCTTTGCACAATCAAGGAGGGAGAGGCCATTGGCACATTGCTGGTTCATAGAACCACTGGTATCTAGCAAAAAGACCACCAACATCTTCTTGGCTTCATTCTTGTAACAAAAACCCCAAGCCTAGTGGTGCCTGCATTCTCCAAGCTTTGGAGGAATGCACCTGGAAGATTGATAACTTCCACAAAAGCAACAACAACAACTCACTTCACAAAAATTCCAAACAGGAGGAGGCACCCTTTTGCTACTGATCTCTCACAGAAAAACCCTAAACCCTAAACTTCTACAAGGGCCTCCTCATGCATTCGATGTTGCAATTTCCTACTACGATTCGTGCTTCTGGATGTTGCAATTTCCTAGTACAATCTGTGACCTCTATCGCTGCTGGAACTTCTCTCCTAGGTAACATCCAACAAATAGTACATGCTCCGGATTTGCAAACGAAAAAAATCATTCTGCGAATTGACCTGATTATGCTACTTCCAAATCGATCAACCCTGCATTCGCTGTGCATTCATTCATTCATTCACCCATGGGAGGCAACAACACTAAACCCTAAACCCTTCCCTGCTAGCATTGGATGTAAACCCTAAATCCACGGCTGGATTTCTGTCTTTCTCTCGCGTGCTCAGTTTCGCTCGCCATCATAACATCTTCTTCTTCTTCTGCTTCTTCTTCAACAATCACCCTGAGAATTTTCCCCTGCGAAACAAACCTCGTCCCCAAACTTCACAACAACAGAAATCTGCCTTCAACTCGAAAAACCCCGCCGCTGGTGCCAGCCACGAGCTGCGGAAAATCACAGCACAGTCAAGAACAAAACCTTGGACATCGTCATCGTCATCATCAGCATTGCGCAACCATTCCAACGACAAATCCAAAACAGAAAAAGAGGGGGGAAAGAAAACGAAATGCCAAAGAAAAAAAAAAAAAAAAAAAAAAACCAACCAAACAAAACACACACACACACACACAAGAGAAGAGAAGAAGGTAGGGACGATTGGCACCCACCACAACACTTGATGCAATATTGCGAACGGGAAAAACCAGAGTCACTGAGCGACACACACTCACACTCTTTTTCCGTCTCGCTCGATCTTCCTCACTGCGCGAGGAGGACTGCAGTCCCTCTTTCTTTTACTCAACTGCCTCAACTCTCTTTTCCTTCTCCTCACCCCTATTTGTTTCCTTTACACTTAAGGTAAAGAAAAAACTCAAAAGATTCCTTTCTCTACGAACTTCCGACAAGACGTAGTACCTACTTAACACACTACATGGAAAAGAAAAAATAAGTTACGTAAAAGAAAGAAAAAAAAGGTAGCAATTTAACATAATTGTAGGGTATTATATGGTTTGCAGTAGTAGCCAAGTAGTGTACGAAACTTAGTGACGTGGACCTCGAAACCACTTTTTCACACCTAGAGGCCAATAAACAGTTTCGCCACGTGTCGACCTACTTTCTTTAGTATATATGATGTGGCTTTTTAAAAAAAATTCCAATTTCTCTCTGACTTGTTTTGGCTAAGTCCACCTACATCACAAAATTGCCTGAAATTGAAAAAAAAAAACAAAACCCTTGTCCCAGTAGTCTGGAATTTGGCCACTCGGATGGGTGATCACCACGGCCTCAGATGTGGGAATAGGTCCATTTCTGTTTGTCCTCTCGATTGTGCTTCTTCCTCCTCTCCTCTCTGTGTCTTTCTGTCTTCTCTGCGTCTCCTCTCTCCTGCGTGTGCTCTTTCTTTGTCTACAATTCTGATGTGTGTTTTTTCTTCAGCAATTTCTCTCCGACACAACCGTTTCCAAGAGAAGAAATACTATGGACGTGTCTGTCTATCTTTCAACGTTGATTTTTTCAGATCTGACATTAGGCAGTACACATTTGTATGCTCTTTGTCTACAATACAATTCAATACCGATCTGTGTTTTTTCTTCAGCGGTTTTTCTCCAGTGCCACAAAAAAATTCCATGCATGTGTTTCACTTTCAATTTACGCTTTTCCAGATCTGACATTAGCACTTCATTTGTTTGAACCTTTTGTCTACAATCTGTGTTTCCTTTGGCACTTTCTCCAGCACAACAGATCACTATATAGACGTGCCTCTGTTTCGACAGAAGTTTTTTTCGGATCTGACATTGTCAGTAATGAGTTTTCATTTCTTTTTTTGCAGACAGTTGCTATATAGGAGTTGGGAAGGTTGGTCAGGGTTCCACATGGAAGGGCCAGGAGGGGACCAGGTATTGGTTTCAAATTGCATTTGCTTTCAAGTCTGCACCATGAGAATTTCAGCATGCATTACGTTCTGCAACTATTAAACGAGCATTGCGAACTCTCTGCTCGGAGCGGAGACAGGCAGCGTTCGTTCCGGATTCAAGCTTCCCTAAAGATCTGCAAGAGATTTCCTTCTATTTGATGAGGTCTGAACTTTACTCAGATTTAACAGTGGCGGCAGATCCCTGCAGCTGATTATCATGAAATTGACAAATGTTATTCCGCATGCTTTAGGGTTTTACTAGTCCTGACTTCTTTGTCAAAAGTTTTCTTCAAAGTACTACTGTCCTCCTTTCTCGCCTTGGAAGTGTGTCAAACCATCATCACACTTGAGTACGTTCCACAGGTTAGCACAACAGCAATTGCTGCTTCAATATTGGCATCTGAAATCTTTGTGCAAAGAACTGTAAGGCATTGCTGGAAATAGCTTCAGTTTTGTGATCTTCCAGCATCAATATCTTGTGTATTTTGATTGTCAAGCGTATTAATTTACAGTTTCACAAGTAGCTCATTTAACGGAGAAAGGACCAATATCAATTATAACATGGAGCATTGCAGCAATTCTCAAACAACATCAAAGGGAGAAAAAAACACAAAAAACTCAAAAACACCTTCTTCATGATGTGTATGATCTAAATGCGTCAATTGTACAAACAAGACTTAACATCAAGAAAAAACAGGAACTGGGAAGAAGAAATTTGTTTTCCAAAATGGAGACAATTAGTAGTTTGGAAATGTGAAAAAATTGGAGGAAGAGTTTTGGAGTAGAAAGTCAAGCTCTCTATCTTTCTGTCTCTTGTCTCTGACTCTCTCGCTCCTTCATGATGAGGTACAAACTTCTTCTCTCGATTTGATTCGAGAATAGTTCGGAAAATGGGTACTATATAACAGTGTGGATTGTCAGTGTTGATTCCGATTCTACTGCCGCAAAAAAAGAAAAGGTTAGAGCAGAAGATGCTGTTTGTTGAGCATCTTCATCAAAGGAAAAACAAAAAAGGATTACTGCTACAGTTCGACTATACAAAAATTTACGTCATTGGCTGATGATGCTCCTTGCAGATATGGAGAACAAGGGGAAAAAAATTCTAGAGAGAAGACGAGTTTGGAACAACTGAGGTGTTTGTCTTCTGCTGCTGCTGCTGCTTGTCAAGCTTCATCGGTGGACGTACCTTCATGTCTGCAGTTGGGTGCGCCGGGAAGATTTGGAAACCGGAATCGGAGTCAGAATCGCTCATCACCTCATCACCCGAGGAAGTATCATCATCAGATGAATCCAGCAGCTGTTTCTTCTTGGGTTTCTTTCCGTTTCTGCTACTGTTGTTCCCACCCTCTTTAGATAAAGGCTTGAACAAGGGCGATGACTGCTTGGGAGGTGCAGAAGGAGGAGCATCAAGTCCGTCTTCACAAAACACTTTCAACTTCTCAATGATGTCATTCACCTTCTCCGATGTCGATGGCTGCAACGCTTTGAGAATGGCAGGCGAGACACCAGCAGCTATTGCTGCTTGTGAGGTAGTATTCTGATCTTGCACTGCGTAGTTCTCCTGACTCTCGATTGCCTCAGCGAGAGACTCCACTCCTGAGAGCTTCACAGAGGCAGATGTAAGCGTTGCAGGACTGTCCAAATCAGAACTCCGTGACAAGGAACCCACGACTCTTTGGCGAGGTCTGCCGAGATCTTCGTCTTCATCTGTTGACGGACTCTCTACTGCCGATTCTCCCAGAATAGAAGGCTTCGGAGGGATCTGAATTACCGGTACCGAAGAAGAGTGCTCATGCATCACAGCAGCAGAATTGACTGCAGTTCTTGCTTCTTCCCCCTCTGCCAAATCTTCTTCTACAGCACCACCTCTGACATCTTCACCAAGCATTTCATCAGAGTTTGGCAAACCACCAGAGTCGACAACACCAGCTCGATCACGGCTACTGTGTCGAGGACTTTCGTCGTATACCGGAAGCTCCTTGGCAACGCTAGGATTGGATTCTCTTTCATTAGCACCTCTCGTCGCATGACTCTCTGGGACTTGAGCATCCTCTTGTGAGGATCTAGTTAGGTTTTCTTGTCCGAAAGCTTCCTGTAGAATGGAGACGTTGTGATCATCGAGTTTCTGACCAGGCCAGTTCTCCGACTCGTTCTTCAGCTTCTGGTCAACCCAAGCAAGGCCTATGGCCTCCACGTTCTTCACCCAATCAACCCAACTCTCTCTGCCAGAGGATTTGCGTTTCTTCGAAGGTCGATCGCCATTTTCTTGCTCCTGGAGGATATCTTTCTCTTCCCACTCTCTGGCACCACCATCTGAAGACTTGCGAAAATCCCAGTTATCCTCGGACTCAGAAACACCCCCGCCGCCATGTTTGCTAGAACTAGGACCCAAACTCACCATAGCGACGACGAAGACAGCAGTAGAGATGAGAAGAGGCGAGAAGAACCGGATGATAGGGAAAAACGGAGGTGTAAAGAGAAGCAAAATGCCAAAGGAAACCAAAGGATGTCTCCATGCTAGACCAAACAACTCAGAAACAACTCGAAGCGCCATCATCGTTCTCCACAGAGAGCAGAGAGCTCTGAAGACAAACTTCTGTTCGCTCCAAATCCCCCGTTCTTCTCTCCCTAGAAAAATGCGCAACTGCTAGTCAACAAAGAAACCCAAAAAAGAAGACCCCCCGACTAGAAGCAGAAGCTCTAGAGAAGAACCAGAACCACCCACTGCTCACCTCGACAAAGATCTCCCTTCTCGTCCTCCACCTACCCACCCTTCTTCACCTTGCACAAAAGCTACAGGATTTACGCAAGACTCCCACATACTCGTTCTCAAAAAGTTCTGTACCTCGCAGTCTCTGTTCGCATTGATGTTCCAGAAACCAAAAATAATTCCACACCCAGCAACTCTAGGTTACTTGGAATCTCTCTCTGTCTCTCTCTCTCTCTCTCTCTCGCGTTGTCTCTGCGTTCATCACTCCTGCCCTCACTCTCTGACAAGAAAACCTGTGAGAAGTTGTCGAAGAAATTTTATATTTTTTGGGTTTTTCGAAAGCTGAAAACTCAAATATTCAACAAGACGGAACTTCGCAGACTGCGTTCTCTAAACAGCAGCGCGAGAGAGCATTAAAGAACGCGGCATCGACCGCGAAGCGACAAGAGTGCGGAGCAGCGGGAGAGCGCTCCCCGCGCGTCGGAGGTCGGAGCGTGCGAGACGACGACCCCAATTTCGTTTTACCGCGCTATTACCACGCTTATCGGGAATGCTTCACCGCACAGTGAAAACTTAATTACCGCGCAGGAGTGTTTTTTCTTTTCACTCAAACGAAGAAAAGAAGATTCTGATTTTGGAAACTATTTTTACCCCACTGTCAAAACCCGTTACCATAATAGCATTTTTTCAAACTGGCGAAATTTCGCCAAATAGCGAAATTATTATTTAAAAAAAACCGAAAATGAACTTATTTTAGAGGATTACAATAGCCAGAATTTATTTTCTAAGTAGTAGGAATCGACAGATTTATATACTGGCTAAAACTTTTTGTACTTCATATCTGGTTTATAGCGACATTTGGCTAAAATCATCCTATTTATTAATCGCCATTCAAGCCATATTAAAAATCTTCAAAGAAAAACACTTGTGAATCCACATCCTAGCCCTTAAAACTTGAACGCTCCCGATTGCACCACACTTCAATTTTCATCTTACTAGGTAAAATAGTAAACCAAAAAAATTAACAGCTAAAAAACCCCCCTTTTGGTAATGACACGTGGAAATGGTTACAGTTTACTACCAGAATTTTACCTCCGGTATTTTCCGGGTTCCGAGTTCCTACCTACTACTCTAGCTACTAGGGTAGGTAGAACTTAAAGTAACGGCAGCGTGGGTAGGTGGGTAAGTGGTGGGTTGGTCGGTAGGTAATAATCACCGGGATAATTATTAAGTTTAACTTCAAGGGCGGTAAATTAAATAGGGAGCCAAATTTGAATTTAGCTACGCACGGCCGTCTGCTCGGTCAGTCGCCTTAATTACCCTTAACTAAATTTACTTAACTAGCACAAATTACCAAGTTACCGTCAACACTGAGAAAGTTCATTTAGCTACATTAGGGCTGACGTGGCAACGGGTCCGGTCCGGTTCTAATTAGCCCAAGATGTTAGAAGTACGTCTGTAAGGTGTATGTATGTATAAGTGTATTTGTACGTATATATATTTTTTTGTATGCGCTTATTATTTTTGAAAAAAACCTTTTTTTAAATTAAGAAAATATTTTTGGAGTTTTAAAAAAATAGTCAATGTCTGGTATTTCCTTTTCTTTGCTTACCCTTTTTCTTTTTGGGGTGAGGTGGGGGATATATAGCTATGTGGACAAATCTACAAAAGGCAAGGAATCTTTTCTTTTTCTTTTCTTTTCTTTTTCTTTTAAGAAGTTGAGAGTTTCCTTGTTTTAGCTATGGTCCTTGCAAGGGGAGGAATTAAGGAAAATAGATAAATAAATAAATAAATAATGGTAATTAATATTGCATTTAATCGAAGACTTTTGCAACTTTTGATGTCTAGATTTTTATTTTTATTTTTTTAATTTCATTTTTTGGGGCTAAACATGAAGAAAACATTTTGCTTGTTTGGTCAATGACCCACAAGGGAAAAGACAAGAAAACCATGCAAAAAGGTTTAAATTCTAACCTTTTTGCACCATATGGTTGTGTATGATTGGATGATTGCCAAACTTGTGAATTTCATGGTATGGCGTGGATTGGTTGGTAACATTGATTTAATTATGTATTTGTTGAAACCTTCCATCACAAAAAATTAATCGTATTTGAATCACAATGATTGTTTCATTGGGTAATTGAAACCTTAGTTAATCTTGTTCAAAAGAGAAAAGAAAAAAATGCTTAAATTTAAAGACTTAACAAAATGCAAATGTGGGTAACAATATGTGGTTTCTCAATTATCCAAGATTTTAGTATGCAATTGGTTTTATATATTCAACCTAACTCGAAATAGTACTAAATGTGATTCATTGATATTGGGTTCCAACTTTTGAAATCAACCTTGCACTAGCATGTAAAACAACACACACACCAAATAAGTACCCATGGTCTTTGGGAGGAGTATTAACCCATGCCAAAAAAAAAATTGAATTGAATTTTCATGTAGTTAGTGAAATAATTTATTATGCACCAAAAAAATGTCCATCTTGCTCCCTTGGGATGAAGAGGTGGGGGGTGAAGTGTTTTTTTTGTTGGATTTTTGTGTTTCCACCATGTTCCTAATATATTCTCCCACAAGGTCCCAATGACCTTCCCATCATGCTTTTCAAATTTTCAATTTGTTTTTCAATATGTTCCCAACATGTTTCCATTGGTTCCAACCCACCAATTACATTCCCAAAAAGTTTTGAACGTGTTCCCCTAGATGTTCCTAATAACTACATGCATTATCCCATTGAATTTACCCAAAATTGAACTTGCATAATGTACAAAGGTGAGCCCAAGGGAACCACTGCTTTGCAAATGATCAAATTGAACAAATCATTTCTCAATATGAAATTACACATTATTTATTATTGAATGTAATGAGTAGATGGTTAAGAACTTAACCCATGTCTTTAATTGGTTTCAAGACGTCTCAAGATTGACTATCACATGGTCAAAAAACATTGCATAAGTGGTTCCACAATTGACTTGGATTAAAGAGTTCCAATGTCAATGGGTTGTTGAAGGAAACATTAACAAGACAAACACCTTTCAAACTCAATCTTATGGTTAAAAATGTAAATGATTTTTTCATAAATTTTTTAAAAGCAAATTACATTAATGTTTTGGACCAAGCTCTCTTTAACTAGTTGTTTGGTCATCATTAATCATGTGTTATTTTTTACACTTTAGTTTTTCATTTCTATATGGAATGGATTTTTAAAGACATTCCACAAAATTAAGGGTATTTGTAAAAAATATTAATGCAATGGAAGGCATAAAACTATTCACATTTGAATAAGTTGGGTTGATTGTTGCAACAAGTACAACAACCGAAGGCTCAACATTACAAAACCCTAAGGACCCTTCAATCTTTGTTATCTAAATGGACTTTGAAAGCATTTGAATTCAATGAGTCTAATTTGCATGTGATCACTCATTGTATCCCCTTTCATGTATCCAACCTTCTAAGCATGATAAATGGATTTTATTTTAATAAATCACGTAAAGAAACTACCTTCCTCTAGTCAATATGGCGTCAAGGTATTGTCATGAACACGTGGAGAATGAACATTGACCCATCAATTAACACCTTATGTCCCTTTTGTCCCACATCAAAATTGAATTCGATATTACATAGATGTTGGACTTGTTTTAAGTCACAATTACAATCATGAGGATGGGCAATAAACATCATCAACAAAATGGAAACAAGAATGATGAAACTTAAGACTTGGAAACTATTACATGCTAACAACCTTTACTTGAACAAACCTTACCAAAAAAGTTCATAAAGTTTTGTATAACATGGAATCTTTTTAGAGGTACTATTATTTGAATGTGTTAGGTGAAATATAATGATTTAGTTTTCAACTCCTTCAAATGGAATAAAGAAAAAATTCATTAGGCTTTTTGAGATAATTTCATAGATTATGGTTGCATCGCATGGAAGAAAACCCTCCAAGCTAGAAGAAACATGTTAATAAAGATGAAGAACTTTTTAAAAATTTTGATAGCTAGTGAAGAGTGAAATATGTTATTTGTGATAACACCAATTGCAAGTTAATTAAAATTACATTAAAACATAAACAACATCATAATCATTTTTCTACCATCTTGCCTTGGGTGATTACACCTAGTTCAAGGTTTAACTAATTGTTTTTTTTTTTTGCAAGAATTTTCCTTTTATACAAACCCCAAAAAAATGCACTTTTATATTTCTTATTTTTACAACACTCTAATCAAAGTGGCTCCTTGCAAGGAAATTATTTTTTGGGTCCCAACCCCCTCCCCCCACCCCCACCCCAATTAGTTAATACAATCAACATATAGGTACCCACATTCATGGAAGGATATAAGCATGGGTGATGAACATAATTAGAAACATAAATTCCTTGTAGCCAATGACATAAGGCAACAACTAGTTATAAAGCTTGTTTTTATTTCTTGGGGGGGGGGAGGGCAAAGGCAAAGCAAAAGGATTAAGGAGGTTTGGGTTTTGATGTTCTTAAGGTGTTCCCACTAGGCTCCCAATGTTTTTTTCAACATGTTCCCAATAGCATCACACTATATCCCATAATGTTTGCCAAAAGTTAAACTTTTTATTGACCTATATATGGGCCAAGGGGGAAACATTTTTATAATTATATTTTGGAACTACATATTAATTATACTTTTTTGCATGTCTATTACCTATGAAAGTATAGGTCTTTGCATTCTTGACCCAATATCAACTTAAGTACCATGTATGTATTTGGTTTATCTAGATATTTATTATCTCCAACATCTCTCATCAATCTACTTGATTTTAATACCACATTGTGACTTCATAGATGTTTCAAGCACTTTGAAACCTTGCTACCACACATACATAATTTATCATATTTTCCTCCCATGAACTTAAAAACAACCCCACATACACACACATTTCATAAACCTATAGATGGATTGCAAAATTGTTATAAAAGTGGAGCTATACATTTCTATTGTCCAAAATTGGACTCCCATGAAATCTTTGACTTTGTTACTTATACCAATTGCACAATAAATTACGGCCACTAACAAACATTTAATCACTTGCAATTAATTTGCCACTATCAATTTAGCTAATCATCGAATTGCTAAAATATCAACTTATTGGAATTTGGAACTAAATTTGTTACATCCCAACTTATACATTTAAATTGTTATCAAATTGGTTTGTGTCATGCTACCACCCTTCCAACTTACATATCCTATTATGACCTTTGTTTACATCATGATGGGTCAATTAAAGTGACTCCTTGCGAAAAAAAAAAAAAGGTTTGAACTTCGCAATGCATTGGCCCACATCAAATAAATAGAAGCAACAATAGGCGTCAAATTTAACCCACCTTTCTACCCCATACCCAAGCCCTTTTCACTTTTGGGTGAAGCATCTCAACAACATACTTGTAGCCATTAGAATTCACAAGAAGAGAATCCGAGGCCAT
>Ga0209611_10006618_pt1 | contig 18878 bp, 8 predicted proteins | sample S1TSphgellanicum_3_FD_187693 | JGI IMG/M metagenome (GOLD analysis project Ga0209611, IMG submission 187693) | Host-associated microbial communities from peat moss isolated from Minnesota, USA - S1T2_Fc - Sphagnum magellanicum MG (SPAdes) (version 2) | ecosystem: Host-associated > Plants > Peat... | reverse complement strand
AGAGACACCCATGTGAAGTGATGAAGTTTGCTCACCTGCATCCAAAGCAGGATCCGATTCCTGATGCACAAGCAGCCGCAATTCCTTGGGATCGAATTCATGCCGTGCAGGAGGGCTGTTTGCCCCAAACACATGCAATCCCCGTTCCGCAACTGGAGAAGCATTGGCACTCCACACGAACATGTGGAGCTCCCTGGCATCCTCGTCTGGAACCTTGGGTGGTGCTGCGGCGGCTCCTTTATGTTCCGTCACCCCGCGTCTCGGTGAATTTCTAGCGTCCATTGCGAGCCTGGAGATCTGAGACGCACCCGCAGCAGACTGCACAGGAGGGACAAAAACAGTAGTGTTGTTGCCACTGCCTGCAGTGCCGTTGTTGCTTCCAGGATGCGGTACTCCTCTCACTTCGCCCCCCGCAGCAGCAGTAGCAGCAGCCGCAATGCCTCCTCCAAGAGGAGCTGCTGCTGCTGCCGCCTCATGTGACCCACCTACTCCTCCTCCTCTTCCATGCATGCGCCCTCCTCCAGCCACTACTCCTCCTCCCCTGTAGAGTGGCGGCACAAACCTTGGCGAATTGATCATGTTGTTCATCGTGCCGCCTTTGGGATATGCACGCACTTCCTTGGAATTTTCTTCGTTGAAATTGGAGGTTCTTGGCGTGGGTCCTCTGGAAGATTGCAGCGAGTAAATATCGGAGGAAGTGAAGTTGGATTGCCGATGATGCTGCGGGCTCCTCCCTGCGGACAACATCATCATGCTATAGAACTCGTTTTGGTTGAAGCTCGAGTCTCGCGGAGTCGGGTTCCTGGAGGATTGTAAGCTATAAATCTCGGCGCCAGTTAAATTGCTTGGCCGTGGCGTCAAAGCCTTGGAGCTTGGCGTGATTCCCATGGATCTGCTAGAATGCGCATACGTACCAGATTGCATACTCGGGGAACGCACAGAAACAGATCTGCGAACCGTCACGTGCAGCTTCCCATCGTCTCCGAACTCTGCTTCTGTAAGCACGGGCTCTCTCCCGTCCAGGGACATGACGTCGGAGTCGACCTTGAAGCTCACTATCGAAGCTGCAGTGTCGGGAAACTGCTCCATGATGAGGATCTTTGCAGCTCGGTACTCGTACATCACCAGCAGAAGTGTGTACCAGATGATACATTGCAAAACCACGGCTTGCACGGTGAGACTGCCGGGGCCAGCGCCATACATTGCCGCCAAGAGAGGCGTCCCCATGACAAGCGTGTTGGGAAGAGTTCCGAGCATGAAGATCGTAATCATCCAGTCGAGGGAACCGGACTTAGAGTAGCGCACCCAGAGTGCAAGGGCCAGGAGAAGAGCGATCTTCGACACGGCATCGGCAGCGATGAAGCGGAAGTTCATGGCATAAGGATCGTTACCAGATATGAACTGGAAGGAGAGCAACGGGACGGCGAAGATGGAGACGAAGCGGTTCACGCCCATGCATTGCTGCGGCGTCAGGATCCCCCACCATTTCACGGATCCGTAAGCGAGCAACATCGCCACGTAAAGCGGCACCACTGCACTGAGCACACTGTACAGATCGCCTCCTGTAATCATCTTTGTTGGAAGAAGAAGGCGATGGCGATGCACAGGATTTCAGCAGCAAATTCTGATTCTAATGGAGCTGCGTGCAGCGACGTCCTGATGATAAGCTCTGAAGCAAGAAGAAATTGAAAGTCGACCAGGGGGATCAGAAGCGATCGATCGATCGGCAGTGCGTTTTTGCGCGATCTTTTCTCAAGGAGAATGAAGAGTTGAAGACGAGTCAGCGATGCGCAGGATAGTCATCTTCCTGCTCGACTGATGAGACCATTTCACGAGCTGCTGTTGGTGCAGCACATTTTCTCCTGTTGCAAGGCACGGCGCTGCAGCTACTGCATTACAAGATCAAGCATATCAGACAATATCGCACACATCTGCTGCTGCTGACCTTTACGTTCTTCCGGTCTAAGCAATCTTCCAGTGTTCAAATGGTAGCAACCAGCTGTATGGTAGCAGGAAACAAGGATTGCGAGTGCAGGCTTACAACACGGCGGCCTACAGATGCTACACATCTGCCTGTGAACACAAACAAAACAGGCAAGCAAGCAAGTCTAAAGAAGAAAACCGATCATTGTCGCAAAAGTTCAAGAAGAGAGAAATCTCTCGCTCACAGTTTCGCCAATTTGCCTCCAAAGCTTGCGCAAGAACCTGAATGCAGCACTGCTGTAAGCCTGCGGGAACACGCTGCTGGTAAGCGGCGCAAACATGCTCGCGGTATCATCGAAGTCTCGAGTCGTCACCTGTCTCAAATCTTCCACAATCCAGCTGCCGTTTTAAGTCAGTAGTACAGTGCAGAAGAGCCTTGAAAATCTTGCAAGAATCCGGCAGCAAATTCCGGCGGAGCTCGTACATTCGTAGTCAGAAACTCCGCAGAAGAAAACAGATGACTAGGAAAAAATGGCGAGACAAGGACGACGACGAAGACGAGAAGGAGGAGCTGTGAACGAAACTCGCAAATCATATCTGCGACAAACTGCTTTCCAGCTGACTATCAGTCGCTCGGTTTTCTTCACAGACTTCCAAACCGATAACCCGCCATAAACAACAACTCCTCTTCTTCTCGAACATACGAGCTGGAACAGACTACTCAGGAATCAGTCGGTAACCAGCAGCATTCTTGTAGGCAGGTGCTTCAGATCCTTGTTTGCTGCAGCAAATCGGATGAGAAAATGGAAGTACCCCCACACCAAATTTAACAAGATTCAGATAAGCGAACAATCCATTACTCTCATCAATCCATGCTTCTTACTCCAACAACAACAACAACAACAACAGCAACAACAACCGAAGCGTGGTTTACAGAGGATAGAAAGGAGACAATCGCACTGCAAACAACAGCAATGCAAAGGGAATTGCGTCGTCGTGCGGCAGTCGACGACGCTCGCCGACAAACCAGCTCCAAGAGCCTCTGGTCGAGGTTAAGAAGAAGAAGAAGAAGAAGGCGAGGAGGAGAGAAAAGAGGAGAGGGGGGTTAGCGACACTGGGTTCAGTTAGTGAGTGAGAGTTACCGTTAGTGAGTGCGGTTAGTAAAACCCAGGTACTTCTTACTCTACTACCTACCTAGCCTAACTTTTTAAAAATAGAATTTTTTAAAAAAAAACTCCGAATAATTGGAAATTAAACAATATATGATCTAAAGTACCTCATGTATTATGAATTGATTTTGCACTAGTATTAATATAGCTATGTTTAGTGTTATACTACCCTAGCCTAGGGTCAATATTCACATTGACAAATAAATATTAATATATATTTTTAAAAATCTCTATTGTGAAATTTATTTTAAACCATTTCAACAAGTATGAGACAACAACAACAAAAATAAATAAATTTAAGGGAAAAGAAAATACCTTTCATAATTTGGAAAGGCACTCTAATATAGTCTATCGTAGGATATTTTGTGAAGCAAAAAAGGCCTTACTACTTCAAAATTCAATCTAAAATTTTCCTAAAAAAATACACTAAAAAATATTTCACATTTTTGTTATGGTACATACTTCATACATTTAATACATAATAGATTTATTACGTGTACATTAAGTAGGTGTGAGATCAAACATCATCAAACCTAACTAATATGCAATACATAATATTTGCCTTTATAAGAAGGTACAACTTGAATTGGAACATTCATTCCCATTCGTAGTTACTATTGATGGACTTCAACTATGGGCCAAGATAGGTAACAAAACAAGGGTTGGATGATGTCTAGATAGCAAGTGCTTGTGTTGGCCAAAGTATTTGTCTTTGAGTGAAGAATGAATCCGAGGTGGTTAAGTGAAGTGAAATTAACAAATCCTTTAAACCAAGATTGTAAGCTATCTTGGTGGTTGATCTCAAACATCAAAGCCAAAAGCATAAGACATTCACACATGAACTTGTCAAACCAAGATCTTAAGATATCCATGAGATAATCTTCAAACTTAAAATGAGATTAAACTCATAAGTGCTAAAACACTAGAGCAAAAAACCACATGCACCATGCAAGATGGATGATACATGGTTAGCTATGTACGACATACCTTGTACTCACCAAATGTGTTATTACTTAGTTACATACATAGTAATCACTTCAATTCCCTATGGTGTTATGATATGTGGTTAGCTATGTACTACTTAGCTAGTACTCACCAAATGTGTTATTACTTATTGACATACATAATAACCACTTCAATTCCCTACCATTGATGATATGTGGTTAGCTATGTACTACCTACTTACTACTCACCGAGTGCCTTATTTACTTACCTACATACATAGTAATCACTTCAATTCCCTACCATGGATGGATGATATGTGGTTAGCTATGTATTACCTACTTAATACTCACTAAGTGCCTTATTATTTACATACATACATACATAATAACCCTATAATCTCATTGGGTATCCGATTATGAGAAAGTGCCCATGATGATGAATGCATAGGGATGCATATTGTCATTGAAGAGAATTTTTGCATCCATTGCAAAAAGAACTCAATTAAACAAAGGGGGTCATGACCTTGTGAGGGCAAAGCTTTACCAAGGGGGTTAATCACGGGTTAATCAATAATTAACCATCAGTTAATTCCCAATCCAGATTAATAAGAACCGAACCACAACCAGGTCTGATTTCGAGAAGAAAACCGGAAGTGAAACTAAAACGGGGAAATATCTTTTGAAAAAATCAAACCCAATAAATTTATGTGCGGAACCGGATCCAATGCTTTATTATTAGTACTAGTTAATTATTATACTAATATTTAACCATCGTCGAATCTGGTTACAATCTATCGTTTTAAACCGGGAGGACTAAAAGAGGTTCTTCATAAAAGTAAAGAATTGCCCCAACCCCGGTTAGTACGTCGGCTACGGGGGAGGACAGGAATACAATGAAAAAGTCCTTCTTCCTTGTCCACATAGCCTACCCGTCCTCTTCCGTCCATCCTGCATGGTGTGGTGGTGGTGGGTGCTAGTCGAAGTGGCCCACTTCAAGGCACAATTTTGTTGTGGGGGGGGGGAGAGAGGGGGGGGAGACGGAGGGCCCAAACAAACGAGTTGGTGGTAGATATACATATATATAGACGGAAAGTGAGAAAAATGACAAATTTTTTTGGTATGTTGATGGGTATTATAAAGCCTCTGGACCCTTTCCGTTGTTTCATTCAGACCATAGACTTATTAATCCATTCGGAACATGCAAAAGAGAACAAAGTTTGTGTAAGTGAAAGAAAATATGAGCACAAACTGACATCCCTTGAAATCTTCCCACCTTCGAACACCTACCGTAGTAGGGCCCCGTAGTAGTAGTAGTAGTAGTAGTATACTAGTAGTACCTTGGCAGCTTTGACACAAATTATATTATTTGTTTTTTAAAATTGTTGAAAATTTATTTTATTATCATTTTAAATTATTTTTTATTATTTTTTAAATTTTCAAAAGAACAAAATCTTGTGGAAGGAAGGAAGAAAACAAAGAATCTTTTTCAAATATTTGAGGATTTTTTTTTCGCATGGAATCTTCAAAATTAATTAATTAATTAATTAATTAATCAATAAACATACGTATGTTGAAGCTATGGTAGGTATGTCGTTCTTGAGAGAGAGAGAGAGAGAGAAAGAGAAGACGATTGCCTACTCCATAATTATAAATAAGACCATCTTGGTTTAATTAATATTAGGGCCATCCGTATAATAGGGCTCTCCGTAATGGCTAGGTTTGTATCCCGGAAAGCCCTCTTGTGATTGCATTACATGCTTTGCCCTTTGTTCCTAGGGCATAATTGGGGCCTTGCCACATACAAACGTATCAAGGGCTCTCCGGAAATAAGCCTTCGTCTATAATTAAATAAATTTTTTAGGCTTGGATTTTCAGTAGGGGAAATGGTGAAACCCTAAATGTTTTGCCCACTTTAGCCATTGAATTTTCAGCCTTTTCATAAATGGCAATTAACTTTAACGTGAAACAATAGCAAGGCTTTTTGAGGACAAAGAGCCAAACATATTTGGCTATTCATAATATGGACTAAGGTAACGGCAAGAGGCTGCCATTTTATCGGAAATAGCTGAGTCCCACGAGCACTCAAGGCTATTTCCAGTAAGCGGGCAGCCTCAAGCTTGGTTACCAAGCATAACCGACCGCAATGATGAGAATCATGATGCACTTTTTTTTTTCATCTATGAAGAGAGCGACTATGACAACTTCATCCAAGATGTAAAAGGATTACAGAATCATTGGGCCAATGAGGCCATCAACCGAACATAATGAGAATCACCCGATGGCCTCTTTTCATCCATGAAGAGACTGACCAATGACAACTTCATCCAAGATGAAAAGGATTACGGAATCATTGGCCCAATGATGTCGATACCTCCTTTGGGATAACTAGTAAGTCACTAATGCAACGAAGGTGTCGAAGGTTACGGCTTATAAATTGTGATTTGGTAACCAATCAAAGTGTCGGGATTCTCATTCCGGTCGGTTATGGCTTATTCGGTTTTGGTGAGACGGGAGAAGTGGGGGGGGGTAGTGTATTTTTTTTTGTTGTTCGGCCCAAATCCTCAGATCTAAGATGCAGAGAATATTGGATTCCTGGATCTGACGGTTATAATGGCAGATTTCTGATTCGCTCAAATCCCCCCCCATCAGAAGTGCAATCTCTGGTTTACAGAATATTCTGTCCGTAATGTCAGTGGATGAGAACTTGGTGGACCATAACATATACCTACCTAACTGGGGAACAACTTGGGGAACACATGAGAACTTGGGGAACATCATACTCAAGTATTGAGAACTTTGTGGGAACATAATGGGAACCATTTCCTTGGGTGCGCAATGTTCCTAGGTGGAACTGGCTTGGTGGGCGCGATGGGGTACCCAACTAGGGCGAGCCGGGTGCACCAAGAGATCTAATGGGAGCTAATCAAACGTAAACCCTAAACCCGCCCATAAGACTAGGTGCGGGAGTTTTGAACCACATAATACTACCATATTGCAATGTTATCTTGCATAACTATATGGTATTATTATTATTATTATTATGTGGGTTAAAGTAGAAATTTGATTCTTTTTTGTAAAATTATCCCAAAAGTGGATGCCATAGGTCGCCAACTAAATTGGCTCTATTGCTACCATGTTTCATATTTTCTAGAGTTAGCTCTCTTGCACATTTTTAGCATGAATAAGCAATTTATTTTATGTGAAATTTATTTTATGGCAAGTCGATTTCCTTGTTGTGGTATTTTTTGGTTTGATTTCAATGATATATTTTATTGTTTGAAATTGATGTGGAGATGTGTGTGTGCTTAAAAGCATTTCGTACTAAAAGGTTAAATATATTATGTCTATTTTATGACATCTTCACATTATTTAATAATATATGAAAATTGAGCAAGTATCATTGTACGTGTAAAAATATATATCCATACATGCATACATAATTGTTCATTTCTAACAAGTTGAATACCTCTCACTAAAAAAAGGTGTTTGGTGATAGGTTTGAAGTTGTCACATTCCGATTCACTCAAATGAACACAAACTTGGAAATATCTCAATGTATGGGATTTCAAGTGTTTGGTAAAGGGTGTGATTTAGGGTAGATATTGCAACTCATTACATGAGTCATTACATGAGAACAATGTTTGGTGATGGGCTTATAATTGTCACGATAAAATGCACACAAAGGAACACAAATATGCATATATATATATATATGCATGGCATTTTTAAGTGGTTGGTTAAGGGTGTGATTTAAGGAAAATCTACAAATCTTATAATTCATAATGTGATTTCAAATATTTGGTGATAGGAGGTGATATATTACATTGAAAGGGGTACAACATCACCATAAAGTATTAACATCCTAATTAATTTGCAGTGTAAAATCAAATTTTGAAATGGCCTAAGAATCGAAGGACACCATGTGAACTTGGGATGCTATAATGGAAAATTTATGAATAACCTAACAATAACCAAAGAGTTCCCTATCCCTACTTCTTGCATTTCCTACCCAAATAAAACCATCACAATCTCAATTCCAAATCCCTCAATTCAATTGTTCATTAAATCATTTAGTCCTCTCAACTAGGAATAATCATGTTCAACCTACCAACAAGTGTGTTAAATGATCTCCAAAGTTTTTTAATAATTTTAGTACCCAGTGCAATAATGTTAAGACTATGAATAAAAAAGGAAAACATCAATTTGAAAGTAGAGGACCAATTTGATGAACACAAAATTTCATCCATACACAATTTACAAGGAAAATTTTAACAAGTTTTTAGACTATTGTTGGGTAATTAAATGTGTAATCCCACAAACAAGAAAGAGTGCAAAGAGAGTGGGTTACCACAAAATTCAATCTACTCCAATTTCTTGTGGCTTGAAATTCACACCTTTAGCCTACACAACAACATATGAGAATTTGGAGTGGGAAGACTTTCCAACTTTTTTTATCCCATTATTATTAGTGGACTAACTGAATATTTTGTTATTCTTGATCATTTCCTAACCTAACTCACTTTTTGTTTTCTTGGTTTGATTAGATGTAAAACCAAAGCATGCATTTTGGGAGGGTTAAATGGACACCCCCATCTTTTGGAGGATAGAGCTAAGAGGAGTAGGGTTGAAATGATGTTCAATATGCTTTATAGGAGAAAGAGTGGCTTGTTGGACTAGTTGGTTATAGACAATGTTAATTTCATGCCCCAACTTACATTAAACAATAATACCAAAATCAAGAAGAGTGAAAAAAGAAGGTCTATTGAATGTGCATGAAGCAAATGGACAAATGAGCAATTAGAGAAGACCATGGATGCAATGGAAAAAAGGGTAAAATCGAACAAGAAGGTGAATAGGCATTCAAACATACCATTAACATCACTTTCTAATCATCTAAATCACAAAATTAAATTTGCATAAATTAACCCACTAGGTACCTTAGAAAGGGAAGAAAATGTGACTATCATGGCTAACACTTTAAGTATGCAAAAATGTGGACTATTTGTGTTAACATTACATCAATTCAAGCTAAAGGTGGAAAAATTCGCTTTTGAAGTAGAAATTCCACCTTGACTAGTTGGTTTTATGGGCATCCTAATAACTAGATAGTTACTAATGATAAATTAATTACAATTATTTAGTTTATCTTGAGGATGAAGCCATTAAGATTAGTTGACCCATGGAGATAGGTGATTGGTATTTGTTTACTAATCATTAAGAGAGATTTATGCATGAATTAGAATAAGGGAGCCTAGTTTGGTGGGAGTAATGTGGGCCTTGTGTGGTCTTATGAAAGGGGGATTTGGGAATGGACCCCTATCATTTTTTATTGAAAACTTTGGAAGAATGGAAAAGAGGAATGTTATATACAAAAAGAGGAATGCAAGTGTTGTGTATAGATTGTTAAACTTATGTGTATCGTGTGGGTAACATTTTGTTTTTCCTTTATTCTTACTTTACTTATTCTCTAAGATGATAATAATATATTATTGTTTGATGTAGAATACTCTAGTTTTGATATTAATTTACTTTCTTTACTTGGGTTACACTTCAAACTACCTTTCTAAAATATGGAAGCTTGCTAAAAGGTAGTTGCAATAAGATGATAAAACAACCTACATGTAGTTTGGTGAAAGGTAACAACATCATTACATATAGGTAACAAGGCGGAACACATTGACTTGCTAGTTTGTTAGACTAGAAGCTTGCAAAGGTGCCATTTCCAAGGACGTTACCTTTTTGCCCCTTTTCTAGGGACAACATGAAATTCCATTTCTTCTCCATTTTTGCTTTATTTTTATAATTATATATTGGAAGGCATAGCTACCTTCTCTGTGGTAATCATTGAAGATTGCCCTTCTCCATATAATTCTTGAAATTTTTACTCAACAATCCTTTTCCAAGTTTTGTTTCTTGGGTTGCTTGATATGTGGTATTACATTCACTTATACCCAACCTACACCATTTCAAGATGATATGTCAAAAAATTCTTAATTGTAATGAATTCAATGTAGATTTCAAAAATTAAAAATTCATCTTGTGAAAGGCAAGAAGTCTACATAACATAAGGTTTGAATAACCATTATTGCAAGTCATGAGCTTTTAAAGCTTGTAAACATTTGACATTTAACACAATAATAATGTGAATCACATTTGGAATTCGAATGAAATAGGAATCCAAACACGTAAACAATCGAGTGTGTGTGTTATAATTAAACAAAAGTTCACAACAAGTTTATGGTATCATCATAAAATCTAGGGTACGATTAATTATGAAAGGTCAATTAAGGGATTAATTTAAATAGTCCCCCTATTTATGTTTTCACCTTATCATAGTTGCAATTTTTTTAATTTATAAATGAACTCAAAATCTAAAGTCATACTCAACATTCACTTTACAAAAAAAAATTATCATCCATGTTGTAATAACCTTTAGTTAAAATCATATTAAAGACTACAAATGAATTCTAAGAGAATCATTGATTCATAATGGACTTTTGAAATGAAGATAGTATGTTTGTTACATAAACAAAATTAAAAATGTGAACTCCAAAAGTATGTTATAATAGCTTCAAAATAGAAATTGAAAAATAGACCACCATCAAATAAGGAATTTAATAATAAAATGCATTGAAACTTTCCTAATACAAGAAATTTTGATTATTATTTTTTTAATGCCATATTTTTGTCATTTTTTATAATTTATAGTCCATTTCACATTGAAATGTTCAATCCTTCACATGGATTTTTTGACTAATCACATGTTTATTGATATCTAGAAGGTGTTTTACTAATACTTTCGATCAAAAGCACATGGGATAATTATAATATTTATATTTTGATCATTAGTATAAATACAAGAATTTAGTTAATGTAAGATGTGAACTTTTCAAAATGTCAAAAATGAATCACCTAACCATGTTTTTATCTAGTCAATACATTGAACAGGTTTCTACCAAGATTTTACATTTTTAAAGATGAGTGAGATTACAAAATGACTACATCAAAATATGAAAGTTAAGGACTTGCATGGTAATGCAAAAAAATTCTTGAGTGATAATGTTCATATTCAAAGAATTTAAAAACTTCTTCAAGAAATATGTACCAAATGAAAATTTTCAAACAATTTGGCATCTTATAATCCTAAATGGGAATGGATCACATGCTACTTTAGAGTCAATAAAACAAGCACATCAATTTGGGTTAAATATGATTACACTTCCAAGCCATACGTCACATGTATTACCACCTTTCAATGTGTCATCTAATTTCAAGCCTTTCCAAACATGATTTAAAAAGGAAATAGATAGTGTAGTGGTCACAAATGATTATGTACAAAACTAGAAAAAATCATGTTGATTGGGTAAGTAGACAAAACATTGAACCAAACATTGTTAGAAAAAAATTCACATATGGGTTTAAGGTTATAGAATTATGGCCTCTAAACCCTAAGACAACGAATGATAAGGCATTGCATGACGAAGTGTATGTAACATGCATAAAACATTAAACAACAAGAAGGTAAATGAAAAAGATTACAAGTCGAATGATGAAGGTAATAGTAGTCCTAGATGGGGGGAACAATCTCCTGCTGATGCATCTTTCATGAATATTGCAAAAATTAGTTTTCAACAAATGGGGAGGATTCTAATTGCTTTCCTTCACTCAAGCAAATATTGGAAATGTCAACAAAATCCTATAGTCATAGAAAAAAGGTTATAGGAAGTTGATGAGTCACAACCTTCACAAGAATATTAAAACATGACAAACGCAACCCAAGAATTGTCTTTTTAACAACCCAATATGATTGTTGTTTCTACTTTTAAGGAAAACAAGGAACAAGGAACCCATAGTGGACTATTCACAATCCCACATTGTGAATTGTGACATATAATGAGTACGTATGAATTGTACAACAAAAAGCCATGGAAAAGGAAACAATAAAATAAATTAAGGAAAATAAATGAAAGGATAAAAGGTTAGAAGGGTGGTAGATTCATTGATTGTGACTAAGAGTGTAGTTGAAATAAACATTGAAAGGTCTTGTAATAATAGATTCCACAATGGCCTAGTGTGTTACAAACATTAAAGGAGTATGGGGATAAATTACATTATTACATTCAATGAAGACATAACGTTTAGCCACAAGGATATCTAGCTATTGAGTCTCAACATGGGCATAACATTGAAAGCTCAAAAACTAGCCAAACATAAGGTAAAAGCTAAGATGATAATAGAAGGGTCTGTTTTTGCTAGGTTGCATTAGGCAATAAGGACCTTGAACTTTACATAATGAAAAGGAGGGGGGATGGTAGGGTTCAAATTAATAAGTGTTTGCATTGCAACAACAAAACATCGACACTAGTAACATTTCCACAAACATCATGAAGACCAATAGGTCCATTCATAGTTGTGGTACCAAAAAGGAATGTTTAATTTTTAAAAGACCACAAAGAACAATTTTGGATTTTAAAAAAGAAATCATCATTATAATTGTATTGGATTTTTATTTGCAAATAAGTAAAATGGTTTCATGTTAAATAATTATAAATAATGTCATATTATTTGTATAAACATCTTTTTGAATCGTTTAAATTAACTATATTAGGTGTCCAAATTGCACATTTTTATAAAGGAATAAAAAATGCATCAATTAATGAAATTGAAGTCAAATTTTTATGGATAAATAATGCATACATCTATGCGTGTCTATCTTATTAGATGCATTTGATTGTATAATAAATGATATGAAATTTTTGAAGGCAACACAATTCAATTTTTGGGGTTACAAAAAAATGATATTTTTAGGGCCTTTTGGTTATTTTTTGCATTCACTAAGCATGAAATTTGTAACCCAAAATGTAGGTCACATGTGCATGAAATAATCTTGCCAAGAATGTGTCAAAATCTTTGTAAAAGATTATTCAAGAATTTTTTTGCAATTTTGGGTTTGAACCAAAGTTTATATGCACATTGATGTACACATGTGAAAAGTCGTCACCAACACATGAATTATCTTAGTTTTGACTATTAAAATTTTCTAACTTAAATTTGTTTTGTGTAAATGTTATTTGTAGAAATTAGGCTTTAAAAAATCATAATATCCTTTTTCATTTTTTTGGAACCCCAATTGTGAATGAATCTCAACAATAATTAAAAGAAGGGAGGAAGGGTAAGAGGTCAAACCCAATGAACAAACTTTAGAAGTACCAACATTTGCACACTAAGAAGGACCAAGAAGGGGAAAAATTGGTGATGACTAATTCAAGAGCTCGCAAACAAGAATGCCAACATTTATAAGATGGGCACATGCACAATTAAAAAGGTAGGAGTTGAACAAAATTCAAACCAAGAAGGAGAAGATCATAATGACAATTGAGAGAAACACCTCTTTAGAAAAAAAAAGGGGGTGAAGATGGGAACAAACCTAAATAAATTGAAGGAAGAGTTATAGCAATTATAAAAGACTAAACATGAACAAAACTTTGGGCAAGTAACCCAATTGCACCACCATGAGGAAAAACACAACACCAACCCACCACCGTTAGTTATGCACCCCACCCCAAGTTTGTCCCAAGGTTTCAATGGTAATTCCCCAAAGTGATAGCAACAAAAGGAACAAAAAACTTGGGGTAGACTCTTTAACTACACTGCATGCATAGGACAAGAGGGGTATATGGGAGTTTCATAATGAAAATAGGATGAAGTAACAAGTTCATGGATGCCTTTTGATCAATTCACTTGCACAAGCTAAACAATGCAAATGGAACCAAATTGGGTCATGTACTTGCCTTGAATCACTTTATATTCACATGACCTAGACTTGAAAGGAGGCACCACCTTCCTCCTTATAGTTTATTTTGGAGTTGTTCTTGTAGACTACATCAAAATGGCTAAAATGAATTCCCAAAATTAGAACACATTATCTCCTCAATTTGTTGGAACATTCCAACTCTTTTAAATCACATTTATTTTGAACATGCAAGCACATTAACATGTAGCTTTTGTTCATGAGCTAAAAACCTTTAAATTTAGACATGATTTGATCTATGAAATTGTTAAAATAATGGTCAAAAGTAATTTTGGTAGTTAACTTGTGACCTTTTTCATGGCCATAATTCCCTCTATAGATCATTTTTTTCAATATAACTTGACTAGAGTATTGTATTCTTGAAAAAAACTCAACTTTTAAAAAAAGGCCTAATTGGGACAAGCTTTGATCCCCCAAACTTTAATCCAAAGTTATGGGACACCTTCAGACTTTTCATTTTCCTAATAGTGGGAATGCAAGACTCTTTCTCGCATATTCACAACTTCCATTTCACAAGGGGAATGTGTTTGGGTGTCTCCTTTGTTTTAGCTTGTTCTTGGTTCATTCCTTATTTGTCTTGTTTCAAAACTTGGTTGTGAGCATAAGGCTAAAGTCACAACATTTAGAGATTTTAAATTTCTCCAAATGCCTACCTCCTTGTGACAATAGATGCTATAATCCATTGTCTTATTTAAATTTAAACCACACAAGAACATATGAAGAACAATGCTAAAAACATGACCTAATTTTTCACTTTGAACATTTTGGAGACATGGGATGTAGTGTGCAATTGATAACATTGGATTGTTTGTTTGTAGGGTGGCAATTGTGTGCTCAAACATCACAAAGTAAGGTGTTAACATGATATTTTCAAAAAGGTGAAAACATGATATACTGAAGTGATGATGCCAAGGTTGAAGTCCTTTTTTAGGGACTACATTAACATGTGGCATTCATGTGTTGGTTTATTATCCCAAATTTTGCATTTTTCATACCTAGTTTACAACTGTGTGCTACATATAAATATATATTTTACTATATTTTGATACTATATCATATGTACAATGCATCCATGCTCTTTATCATTTAAAATGAATAATTTTTGTTCAATACACATCTTCGAAATTCATAATTTTCATGGCCAAAAGAATATTTGAACCAAAAGCACCAAAATGTGTTGTAAACAAAAATTTCACAAATTTCAACTTATGTTGCTATTTTAATAATCAATATTTAAATCCTTTTCAATTTTAAGAACAATGATTGGTGCACATTTGATATGGAAAAATGACATTTGAAATATTTTTTATAAAAAAATCCATATGTAGATTTTGAGTGCTTTTAACATGAAAAAAAACTCTTGAAACATCAAATTTCAAGTTGAATCAAATTTTGATAATTGAATATCTGCAATTAATGAAACCCACTCATTTTTCTTTACAATGAATTTTTTTTGTTCCTTTTCTGATTTTTTCAAAAATTTAAGATCATGGTTTTAAGCATTATTCACATCCCTTATTGGTTCCTTTTAATGTGTTTGCACCCAATTATTATGTTTAACCATTGTAAATCTTGGATCTATTCAAATTTTCCAAATTACATAAGTGGTAAATAAAGCAAAAAAGGATTACATGCAATCATAGGTTCAAATTGGCTAGTAGGTGTTATATATTTGCCCCAGGATTTAATCATTAAAAAAAAGAAATATTGTGGGAAATATTTTTAGAATCGTAACTTACTGTTTTTCTAATTTTTATGATTTCAAAAATATATTGCATTGTATTATTATGTAAAGATGTACATTTTTTTCACATAATTGACATTTTCAAATCATTCAATTATTCTTTTAAAATTTTAAATAATGAAAAACATTGGTTACACTATGTTAACTATACTTTTGGATACTGAGTCTTGGCACTTTAAGGTGGACCAAATCAACCAAGAAAATAGTTCCGAAAAAGTCTATTTTGGAAATATTTTACATTCCATCACAATTAGACACATGAACAGGGGTTATTATTTTTAAGGTTTTAATATTTTATTTCATTGGAAATTAACACATGTAAAGGTCAAAGAGTAACATTAGAAGAATTCATGTTCTATGCAACCACTTTTTAAACAACTAGTGATCTTCAACAATTGAATAAACAACTATGAACAATATTTGCAATTATCTAGCTTATGAAACAATATGTGTAATTGCAATCTAATGGTTATTAAAATTAATGGATTAATGGAATGAATGTTTAACATGATGTGAACATGTATTCAATTTTATATACTTTCAAGCTAAAGATGTAAAGTTTTAAAAATGATTAACCAACAATAATACCCATGACATTATGATATTACATATGATATTAAAAAGATTTAGTATTTTATGTAACTAACTATTAAACAAATTATAATATTATTAAAAATCTATGATGTGAAAAATTAATGTCCATCAGTTTACATTTAACATATGCAATTTTACCACATGGTGTAAATATGTAATCGAATTAACATAATTGTAGTCATAACTTAATTGTATATTGTAAATTATATCAAAAATGTAAATAATAATTTTACATCATACATCATAAAATATAATTTAACATGTATGTTTATAAAGTTTCTCATAAGTCATTTTGTAATGGCAATAGTGATGCATGCATTATATAAAAACACATGCATATATGAAGTTCAAGTGGAATCATTTTTTAAAGATTTATAAATTTATAATATTTTAGTTCATTATTTTAAAAAATGGCATGCATACATGTATAGAGGTTGAATCAATGATAATTAAATTTATTTTTTAAAAAAAATCATGGGATATTTATGTGTATAATTATAGTTAAAAATTTTACACTAATTTTTTTGAAATAAATATTCTAAATTGATATAATATATTTACATCTGAAAATTTGAAAATCAAAATTTTTATAGAAGTATGGAATTAAAAATATGGATTAAATTTAGTTTAGAAGTTTAATTTTAAGGTATGGCCCAAAAATATTAAATCAGTTTAACTTAATTGTTAAAAAGTTAAATTTTACATATTAAATATTAAAATGAATTATAATTATGTAATTAAAATGTGAAGTCATTTATTATGAACTTACATAATTAAATAATGATATGAATATGCATAAGATTTGAAATATACATGTTTATATCTATGCAATGACATAATATATCACAAGTTGAAGTATTGGTTAGATGATTAAGGAGTTGGTTTGTGGCCATGGAGATGAAGGTTCAATTCCCTTTAATGACATTCTAAACTTGGGCCTAAACGACTACAATATGATTACATACTGTCGTAAATGACTATAATATGATTACATATGTCCTAAATGATTATAAAATGATTACATACTTTTATTTATTCATGTGGACATTACACATAGTTGTTTTGGACACAACTATACATATGTCATGTTGAGTTGCTTAAGCAAGCTATCCAACACAACTTTAGTGACTATAGTTGTTTAATCCAAAATGACTATAAATCTAGTTGTAAACATAATTGTTTTTAAAATAAATCCTACTTGTGTAAGGCATGTGTGCAAAATCCCAAAGTGAATCATCTTATTTTCAATATGTTATGGATTTTTGGAAAACAACTAATCTTTATTTCCAAAAAAAGTTCATAATTCACTATATATATATATATATATATTTGTAAATCATTTAAAAAAATTTAAACCAAGTTCCTAAGAAGTTTAAAGATCTAACCATTAACCCTAATCAAGGTCCAATAACTTAAATTCTACTTGTGGACATTTCATAATTTCAATTTCAAAAGTCCATAACTTTTGCTATTTCAATCATTTTGCATAACAATCAATTGATTATGCATTGTACATATTCAATTGAATATATAATTTAAAAATGAAACCTTATTGACAAATCCTAACAAGTCATAATTGTAATCTATAGAAAATTGGACTTTGTTCAATAGAAAATGTGATCGCCCCTTAGCATGCATTTGCCCTATTTTATACCTATTGGATTCATTGTAAACTTATCCAAAGGGTGAACGCACAATTAATGTATAATTTGTACTATCACAATTCTTGTTTCTTGGGATTCTAGATGAATTTCAAATGTATAGTCATGTTCAACATTAACATTGATAATTTTCTAATAATCCATATTGCAATAAACTTGAGTGAGAATCACATTTAAAAATATGGGTGAGATTTTTAAAAATAATACTCATAGTGGACAAGTTTCAAAATGGTGACAATGTGTTTGTAACACAAAAAAATTGAAATGTGGACTTAAATAGTATTTCATAGTAATGTCCAAAAAAATGCCATCATCAAATGAAAAATTAAAAAATAAGATATTTTGAAAATTTCTCAATAAAAGAATGTCATCTTTAATTTCCAAACTTTAATTCCCATCATAAAAGAATTTTGATTAAATGCCATCTTTTTCATCATTTCTCATCATTTTTTTCCCCCATTTTGCATTAAAATCCCCAAACTTTCACATGGATTATTTTTTTTCCGATCACATGTCTATTGATATTTATAAGGTAGCTTACCAATATTTTTTTACCAAAAGCATAGGAGATAATTATATGATTTATAGTTTGATAATCATTATAATTGCAAGAAGTTATAATTTTAAGTTATTGTAAGATATGAACTTTTCAAAAAAATTTAAAAAATAAATTAACCACATATTTACCTCAAATTTCTCATAATACATTAGGAATATTGTTGTACGATTTCATCTAAAATCTTCAACATCAACTTAAATTTCATTATTACAATGAAAAATTAAACAATGTTTATATCTTGGAGTGACTCTTATTATCCCATTAAGCTTTGCATTCATTTTGATTAATGGATGGTAGTTTGAAAACATGAAAGTTTTAGAATCCAACAAGTTTCGATGTTGTAAAGGAAAGCAAGTAAGTACCAATGGACTAATAAATTACAAATTGTAATGCTTTCTATTATGGCCAAAAGCATGATAAAGTAGACCAAAAAATAAATTATATATATATATATATATATATATATATATATA
>Ga0209611_10006617_pt1 | contig 18879 bp, 20 predicted proteins | sample S1TSphgellanicum_3_FD_187693 | JGI IMG/M metagenome (GOLD analysis project Ga0209611, IMG submission 187693) | Host-associated microbial communities from peat moss isolated from Minnesota, USA - S1T2_Fc - Sphagnum magellanicum MG (SPAdes) (version 2) | ecosystem: Host-associated > Plants > Peat... | reverse complement strand
ACAGTGAACCAGCACCATGAAGGATGGATGATAAGTGGTCAGGAAACAGTTTTCTGTTGGGTTCCAGTTCCTAGGTAACCATGGTGGTTAGCTCAGTTGTTTTTTTTTTTCCTACCTACCTACTAACAACCCACAAGCAGTTCGATAATAGGTAGGTAGTAAAAACAGCCCTTACCTATGTATAAACTATATACCTATTTACCTAGTTGTTACCTATTTTCCTACATATCTACCTATATATGAGACCTATTTCTTACAGAATTGGTTACCAAGGTGAAACCAAAAATTAATTAAAGTTTGACGATTTCACATACCATATAGTACCTTGGCAACTTTTACACATATTTGTTGAATAAATTCATTAATTAATTTTGAAAACTTCATTTTGATAAGTAAAATATTCTTGAAGATTCAATATTTGCTTTCACAACTTTTTATATTTGAATTTCTTTTTTTAATTTCAACATTTCTGAAAATAATATAATTAGTGTTGAAGCTGCCAAGGTACTTAAGTAGGGTAGTCTAAAGTTTACCTTACTTTCAATGCCACCATAGTTTTCTTGCTATCTCTCTACACCTATCTGACATGGCATAGAAGACTCTTTAACATAGTAGTTTAATGGTGCATTCACACTTGATGTTAAGTTAGTGTTTAATGAAAATCTAGGTGGCATCCCAGGTGGCACCCAATGTTAAATGGGCCATAGCTCAATGTTAAGTAAATGTTAGCTTAACATAAAATTTTCATGACAACTAGGTTTAAATCCTAATTGGCTAGCATGGTGGTAGGAGACTCAACCTTAAAGTCCCTAACGCCAAGTGTCAATGCACCTTAAGAACACATTCCCAAGAAAACATGGAGATTTTGTATTGAGGTTAGAACACAAATTCAAGAGATAATAAAGGTGTAACATAGATGCAAATCAAAAAGCAATGCCATGATATTTACAACATTGTCTTTACATATATTTAAAAGTATAATTGCATTTCAAGTTAAATTATTTACAATATAAATTAAATGTATATTATTTTATAGGGAGCACAAAATTATGACAAAAATATGATTAAACCAAATATTACAAAAGAAAGGAATAAAACCAAGTGCCTTGTGAACTAATTAAAATAAATCCTTGAAAAGTTTGAAGTATCAAATCATTTTGCCTCCACTTATTTATTTTTAAAACTTTAAGTTCAAAGCTTTTAAAATAGTTGTAATATATTAAAGTACTTGGCCTTCACAAAGTTGCACATTACCAACAACAATCGACTTTTTTTTTCTTATTCTTACGGTCCCATATGTTTTTCAATAGTTCATCATTATCTATGTCAATGTCAAATTTAATTTGAATTATTATAAATATCATGGACATGAAAAGGCACATGTTAATTTACCTTTTCATATCCATGTTGATGGGTAGAAAAAAAAAGTGAAATAATTATAAGGATAGGAAATAGTTATTAAGAAAGAAATGAGGTACTTATCTTAGGAATTATGCAAAATCAGTTATTTAAGGATAACCATACAAAATATTATGCAAAATCTCCCATATATCAATTCTCTGAAATTTTTCATTGTTAGAATTAAACATCAACTCCTTCAAACCATAGTGTTTAGCTATTTTGAACATTAAGGTGTTGGAGACCCAACTCATGTTTAGCGACTTAGTTAATTGTTAAACCAAGGTCATAAATATCCCAAGTTGTTAAAACCAAGTTGCAAAACTTAAGATGTGTTATAGTCTATAAGAACTGATTTTATTTCAAGCCCAACAAAACCAACTGTTCACGTAGCAAAAATCTTAATCTTTGAAAACAAAATTTTAACTCAATTCACAAATAGAAACATAGAAGAACTTAGTTTTAAATTTCAAGCCCAAGAAAAACAATTGATCACATTGAGGTGCAACATAACCTTGAATCCAAAACAAGCAAAGGAATTATCATATTCACATCCACAATCAATGTTGAACCTTGGAGAAACCCCATTACTAATACATGGACAAACCCACATACTACAAACCCCAAACAAAAACAACTTGTTTCTATAAAACATGAAAGCATTTAAATAATGAAAGAGACAAAGGCAAATCCAAATGCAACTCCAAGTGTATTTCAATGGGTATGAAATACAATATAATCAAATAAATTTAAATTATAAGAAAAAAATCTAAAGTTTAAGCCTAAAAATGAAAACATATCTATTCTAAAAAAAAGTTTCAATTTCAAACTAAGATTATTGAGAATGGCGAATAAAAGTTCATGCTTGTGTAGTCCTTCCAACAAGTTGTCGGTGGATGGTTAACCTAAATTTGTTTTTAGTTGCTAGTTTCCCCCATTATGTTTTCTATTGAATTGTGGTTTAGATGTTAACAAAATACCTTGAAGACATTAACGAAAAAAAAAAACAACACACCTTAAATTGAAAAAACCTTTCTTCATACAAAAATTTCATATAAGTTTTCCCTTTTGATTTAATAAAATTCAATTGGCCTTTGTTTCAATGCATGAAGAGGATGAACAATCATTTAATCACATATGAAAAACTTCATGAAAACTTGGTAAGAAAAGGAAGTGACAAATGTCTAATTAAATCATGAGCGATTACAATACATGCATTACTATTGTAAGCACCATCATTAGTGCACCATCACCAAAACCTATCACAAATAACTAATAATAATAATAATAAACAAGTTACTTGAATTTTATTACAACAAATTGTTATGTTGTTTATACCAAGGCAAGGTAAGAGACGGGAATGGAATCTAAATGGAAGGTAAACACACAAAAAATGTAGCAAAAGAAGAGTGGAAGGGATGTGCATGTGTGCATGTGATAAGGAATGAATGAAGACCTCACAAAAACACCTCTTCCATTTGTATGAAACTTTTGTCTCCTTGAATCATCAAAATTGTCACTTTTGACTCCCAAAGGAAAAAATACACATGATTAACACACCTCCCATGCATAATTTCACATTGTTATTGTGATTATTATGTTGATGATATTACAACAACAACAAACAAAATTCAATGCAACAACAAGAGGTCTACAATTTGACCATAAATAAATTTCCAATCCTTTTGAAAATAATGATGGATCATAAAATTTATCAATCCATTAAGATCTTTCAAGAAACACCCATCCTTTTTTTTTCTTCCTATGAAAAACTCACCAAATAATAACCAAACACAAACCTTAATGTACAATACATTAAAAAAAAAAAAAAAACTTACTTGAGAGATATTTCATTGTTTAAATGACCATTATGCAAATCCCCTTATCAATTGTCAAATCACTTAAAATTGAATTATGCTTGAAATGATCTGCTCCTTATTACGTGTAGGTTTGTATTGATTAAAAACACATGGATCTTCTTCCAAATCACATGATGATTCAACTTTGACATTCATGAACCTCCTATACATTTAAACAAAACAAACAAAACAATTTTAATGCAAAGATGTTGAAGCCCTCAAGACATTAAATTTGTTTGCATCCTTTACACATTCAATAAATTGCCATATGAAGATCTTGCCATATTTGCTAGTTGGCCCTTGCCCATTTAAAACTTGTAAAAATTGGTTTAACAACATTACAATAATTGAGGTTGGGTTGATTGCAATACCTTACCATAGTAAAAAAATGTTGTCATTAGGAAATCTTGAAGACTATAAAAGCTTATGAGTCCATGAAATTTCTAAAAGTTATATTAAAACCTATAAGAAATTTTTGTTTTCTCCAAAATTTTGACATTTTTTTAATGCACATTTGTTTTACCAAGGTTCAAGTCATTTCAAAAATCACTTTTTATGCATGTAGCTTCTAACTCCTTTGAAATCAAAATCTCAAAGTTATTTTACTTTAGAATGCAAATTTAATCCTTTTTTGCCCCACGCCACTTGCATTGCAAGTGGGAAACAAAAGAAAACAACTTAATGAGTACATTGAGTCGCCACTTTTCACAAACAATTCTCATTTACTTCAATTAAACAAAACAAACAAATGGAATATTGAGTGTAATTGGAGGCAAAATTGGGTCACAAACTTAATAAGGAATCATATAATTTTCATTACAAGTTGGACTAATATGGGAGGCACTATTTTATTTAAAATATTCTTTCTATCTAGCTAGGGCGATTACATCTTGATGACATTTTCCCCAAATCTTCAAAATCAAATTCTTGAAATTTAACATTTTATTGTCACATAATATTGGAACTTCATAACTTCTATGAAACATATTTAAAAAACATTCAAATGCACTTTAAAAATAAAATTTCCATGCCATATCAATATTTTTAGACATGTTTTGATCATCAAATTCACTTTTGATTGATTTAAAGTCATTTTGACAATTTTGGATTTCATACTTCATATTTTCATAAATATTAAAAAAAAAATTGTTCGTGCAATGTGATCCTAATTATTTTAATTTACATTGAGACTTTTTTTGATGATTAAAAGATCACTTGATTTGACATGTTTTGACATATCAAACTTCATACAATATGATTAATTTTTTTTGAAAATCTCAATTCTACAACTGATAATGCAACTCGGGATTCTAAGAATCATTCCTTCAACTTTAACACACCTCTCATTTTGTGTGAAAGTGAGTTTCACCATCCATGGCCCATGTAATGTTTTTGACTTATGTTTAATCTAATTTTTAATTTGATTTCATTATGGGAAAAAACATTTTTTTGTCATTCACAAGAGTTAATCATAAGCCCAAATTAAGGTTGTGATGTGACCATGATCAATAAAATGAATAAATATGTATTTAATTTTGGTTTGAATTCTTAATGTAAAATGTACTTTATTTTGATTTTATTTATTTGGTTGTGTTGTTGTTATGGGCACTTTGTGGTGGATATGAATGGGATTAACACATGGTGGGGTGTTAAGAAAGGCAACTGACTTAACCAATACATGTTACATGTGGGTGTTGGGTCGTTGTAGTTGGCAAATGTAATATATGAAATCCTAATTCATGTTGCTTTGCATTGTAAATGTTATGCATAATTTTAGTTGTGTTACATTGCAATGTAGGGGTTCATTAACCATTGCAGAAATGTGGTAAAATGACACAAAAAGAGAATGTCATGAACTTTACCATGTATCATGCACATAAAACCAAACAAGTAGCATTAAAAATTCATTTGGTCTTTTAGTTTTAGTCATATAAATATCATTATATTTTTGAGATGTGGTTTTAATAAAATGTAAAAAATATATTTATTAAACCCTACTTACCACATATTTTACAAGATTTTTTCACTAAAAAAATAAATTTCCAAACTATTTGCATTTCAAGCAAATAGACAAATAAAAAAATAATAATAATTGGAAAGTTGAAAATTAATGCACAATATTCAATAATTATGTTAATTTTTTATTATTCAATTAAAAAGATTTGATATACGACAAATTTTGATGGGTTTTATTATTATTTACATGTTTGTTCATCTAACCTTGACAAAATAATTTTTGTGCATAATTTATTGGACTTATTTTGGGCTCCTCAATTCTTAATGTATTGTCATATGCATGAAAAGAATTAAACAACAAGATTTCCAAACCACATGAATGAAAGTAGGCTTAATTCTAAATCCAAGTTATGGAATAAAAAAATCAAAAGCAAAAATGCAATGTGTGCATGATTTGAATGTAAAAAAAATATTTTATTACAAAGACATGACAATAATAAAACAAGATCATGATAAATATATGTACCTAAAACTGATGTTGAATAGATTGAAGGTAATGTGATTTTATTTCTATTTATATCAATTAGGCATTTAATTAAAAAATTAAAAAAAATTCCAACCTACATGTGCCCCATGTTCACCTATGTGTGACCCATGTGCACCCATGTGTGGCCCACGTCTATTCATGAGTTAATTAATAATGAACTAGAAATCAACTGAGATTTAACTATGAATTAATTGAAAATTAATTATAAATGAACTAAGATTTAATTGAAAGTTAAGTAAAAATGAATTAGAAATGAATTAAAAAATAATTATAAGTGAATTTAAGAATTAATTATAAGTTACTAATAGCTAACTAAAAACTAATTAAGAATGAATGAAAACTAAACAAAATATTTGATTCAAGTTAATTATAAGTCATGGATGAACATTCATATGAATGAACTCCATGGTGTTGACATGTGTAACATGTACTACATAATTGAATAACCTATGTATTAAAATTATTCATAAAATCATGGCATTTTGGGCTTGAATCACACCTTTCATTTGATGTTTCATCCCTTTTTGGTTGTTGTTTGCAAAATCATGAAATTTTATTAAATAAAGGTATGAAATATTAAAATTTAGGATTAAATGCACTAGGCTTGAAAACATTTATAACTATAATACACATAGCAACACCAATGATTGGTCGAAAACATTCAAGAAAAGAGTGGATAGGCAAACCCAGTTTAACGCCAAATATGTTGGTAAACTAAGTTTCATGCCATGTTGAAATCCAATGAATTTTTTGTCTTGGTTTTTGAAATCTCATTCCCTATGTGACCAAACAAGGTGTTCCATTGTGTTCTTTTCTTGACTTTACATATAAACTTATTGCATATTAATCTCAAATTGTGAACATTTTCCACATACATGTTGCCATTTAATGCTCTATCTCTTGGAATGCTCATTGCTAATTTTACAATAAAAGAAATTAAAAAAAAAACTTTAAGTTTTTTTTCAAAAACTACCTCTTTATAGGATTGTGCAATACCTACCAATATTCTCACCCGATCGCTTTTTCCCTCAATTTTGTGATGTTTGCTCAATTGGTGATGATCCATTCAAGCAATTTAGCCAAATTTGGTGATATTTATAATATGAAAGCAAAAAAATCTTAAAACACCTTTTCATGTTGTGCAGGCAATTGTGGCAAATTGTGGTGAATTTTTTTGGAAAAAAAAAAAAAAACAAGAAATTTGTGACAGAATATTTTTTCCAATATTGCAAAATTCGCCATTAAAAAACCACTGCATACCATTTAAAATAATTAGCTACCCAATAAGTTGATTAGCTACCCGAAATTTTCTTTTATGGCCATTGTGATAGCCTGATGGATTTATTTTAACTACTAAAAGTCTGACTGAAAGAGGGTCCCAGGGTCAATTCCTGCAGAAATCACAGATCAAATTAGGGTTAGGGTTTAATGGCCATGGCGATGGAGAGAGAAGTTCTGGAGAGCGTTTTCCAGCTCGCTTTGATGCTTCGCACTTGTCGAGGGTTGCAGGAAGCGACGGAGCTTCGCCATGGAGGTGAGCTCGGGAGGAGGAGGAGGAGTAGGAGGTGGAGGAGGAGGGCAATCCGTCGGGAGTATTCGGATTGCAATCCAAGATCTTTTCAATGTCTACTTGGGGGTGAGTGAGTCTACATACTCTGTTGAACAATTGAAAGCGGTAGTGGTGGTGGGGAAGGAAGCAAGCAAGGAAGGAAGGAAGGAAGGAAAGAAGTAAGGGAATTCTTGTTTTTCAGGGAATGAAATACTTTTGTTGTGGTGTTTGTTCTCTCCCCCAACTCTTGTACAAAAGGATTGGAGAATTCTCAGCTTGCTGGAATTTTGATTTTGATTTTGATTCCTGCACAACTGCCCCAGAAAGGGTTTGAATTTTTACGCGAGCAGAAGGAGGAGGAGGGCGAGTTTTTGTTTCAAGTTCTGTGTGGTTAATGGGCACTTTTGGACTCTTAGAGCTTCAAACAAAGAGTGGTTTGTGTTGAGAGAGTTTTCAGAGTTTTTTGATTCTTTTTGATAAGGAGTTTGTTCCAGGTGTAGAGTTGGAAATCTCAAATTTGTTTCAAGTGAGTGAGTAGCCAGACACGTTGCAGGATGTCTGTGGCAGCAAGCAAGATGCTAGATAGTTAGTTGGATGTGGAAACTCTGGAGCTTGGACGGTCGTCTAGAAACCTTTACTTCTGACAGGAAGGAAATCTGTGGTGTGTAGTTTTGTGTTTAAACCCTAAACCTAGCAAGAAAGGAAATCTTAAATGATGATGACAATGTGTGCATTTCTCTGTTTTATAACCATATTTTCACTTGTTGCTGCAAGTACAGAGGAGTCTCAATAGCAAACTTGATGGAAATGTTCAAGAGACTATGTAAGATGTCCTCCTCGCTGTGGCACATACTTTTTGTCAAATTTTCCTCTCTGTTGCTTTTCCACTATCTCTGCCTGCCAGGAGCATAAGAATTTGCATCTAGGTCTGAAGTTGTTTCTCCTATATCAATTTGTTGAATTCTGTGTACAGAACATCCTCACTACGCAAGCGAGTTTCTGCAGCAAGCCGACCACAACCTCCCAAGGAAGAGCAATTTCCTACCGACTTCTTGCAGCTTTTCTCACAGTTTACGGTAAGGGTATACTAAGTTTACCTTTTCATGCCTAGTGAGTTTTCTCCTTTGTGATTGTTACAATGGAAAGTACAATCTGTCTAGAGACTTCCCAGTGATTGAGCTGGAAGCAGATAAAAAGAGCTCAACACTATTTAATGGTCCTGATGCAGGACCAGGAGCAAGGGCGAGCAGTGACTGAGGCGGTTCTTGCCCCATTGCTGATACAATGCAGTAGCCATGGTCCTCAAACAGATTTCCTCTTCACTGCTTTGCAAATGCTGGCCAAGCTGGGTGTGGTTCGCTGGGATTCTTTTCTACCAATGCTGTTACAAGCCACAGGGACAACAGAAACAAATGACTTGCCACTATCAGGAATTTCTCAGGGAGGCAGCATGGGGTCACTTGTCGGCCAAGCTGGTGGACCTGTGGCTTTGATGATGGGAGGGGCAGCTGCAGCTACCAGCTCTGGTTCACCATCCCCATCTTCAAATCTTTTGACCTCACCTGCACGTTCAAGTGCAATAGTCTCAGCAGCCCATCCAAACTCAGAGCAGTTGTCAGTGAATGCATCCCAATTATCAGCCGGTAGTAACACTGTTATTCCGGGAGCACGAGTCATGAACTGGTTGCGACCATTGGTGTGCAAAATAGTGCTTGCTGCATTGCAGGGTGATTTGAAGCCTGTAACCTGCCTAGAAGTTCTCTTACAAGTTGTGCAGTGGATCAATACCTGTGACACTAAAGGAGAAACTGCAAAGGAGGAAGAGGGCCCTACTGGGCGCAGAAAACAAAATTTGGAGTATAGGATGTGGCTACCCAGTTGTGTTGATGTCATTTGGGCCTTAATTGATGAGAGCAAGTGCCGCATTCCATTCTATGCTCTGCTGCATGACCGCACCCAGCTGCAGGTTGTGTTTTGACTGTGATGTTCATCAGGACAAGATGTCAGGAGTTCATTTGGCTTTAGCATTTATGAGCTCCTGCAATGTATGAGCATGGCTCAACAAGATGATGTGGATGTTTGTCTGTGGACTGTGCAGGTTGAGCAGTGGCCAGAGGATGAAGCATTATTTTCACTCTATTTGGAGGTACATCGCAGGCGTGACAAAATAGCATTGCACATGCTGCCATTAGACCAGCATTTGCACTGTCCGACCTTTGCAACACTTCGAATTCCTTCCCTGACATACCCTGGAACTATGGGCGAGCCCCTGCATGGCGAGGTCTGCTATTCTTGTGTGTAGTTTTTGGAACGATTGCAAGTTTGTTTTGTGTGCCATTTGTAAATCAGCAGGAGGCCAATGGAACCTGAAAGTTGTATGAAGGTGCATCTGAGTGCTTGTGGAGCCTTGGAGTGTTCATTTCCTCATGTAGTAGATGTTATTTGCTGGAGTTGATCTTTGATCACTCATCCCATTTGACAAGGGCTTATGATTCTGAAGTGGGTAGCTAGTTGGTTTGTTGTAACTTTTATGTGACCAATCATGGTGAAACCTGGTTGCAGGAGGTTGCAAATGCAGTGCCCAGAGGAAGTGTGGAGTGGGATAAAGCAATGCGTTGCCTACGACAGGCACTGCGGTCTTGTGTGTCAAATGACTGGTGGAAAAAAGTGCTAGTGCTGGCACCACGCTTAAAGAAAATTGGGCAACAACCCACTACTCCAAGAACTGCTGCAATCTACTTGGGTCAACCTGCACTTGAATTTTCAGCAGAAATGACTTCTGACGCCGCAGTGGAGCGTGTCATGGAGCTCATGCAACCCCTGCCTACAGGCATGGTTTTGATCCTTCTTCTTGCTTGGGATTCCAATTTGTTTGATCCTTTCTAGCACTCATAGACTATAGATGCATTAGATTTCTTGAGAGGTGGCTTGCTTTTACTCTCTCTGCAGTTATGTTGTACTTCATTGAAAACAGGGAGCAATAACTGCTGGCAAGGTGGTGATGAACTCCTTGTGTGCCTTTCCACTCCAGGTAACACAGCTGCATCTGTTTCAGAGTCAGCACGATGGCAAGAGTGGTTGATGTTTGCAGACCTTTTTTACTACTTCATGAGCACTGGATACCTTGACTTCCTGGACTTTATTGACAAACTGGCAGCACGGTTTGCAACTGGTACAGTTATGCCCAGCAACCATGTCACATGGTTGCTGGCCCAGGTGTTTCGACTTGAGACTGTTTCAACTGCCCTCAGCTCTGATTCGCAGGTTGCTATCTTCTATGCCATTTTTGGACGGTTTAGTGATCCATTGTGCCTTTATGGATTTGCTCACTCTAGTGTATGCTACTGGTGGAATTTGCCTGAGCTGCTGAGAACTGTTGAAAAGGAGGACTGTAAACATTAAGTGTCCAGACATTTTAGCAGTACTTTCACTGATTTTTGGGTGTTTATGAGTGAAATTGAATAACTCAAATGAAAAGAATTTCCACAAATGGTCCACAGTAATCCTGAACACTGGGATTTTGTGATATTATTTCTTGTGGGGGTTGTCTTCTTTGGGTGTCAGGGACACTTGCTATTGTTCCTATTTCAGGAGGATATCTAGCCTGCAAGGTTTTAAGATTCCATTGTGGTCAGCTTGTCAACTGCTCTTATCAACCCAGTGGAGCCTTAGGAATTGCCTTTTTAGGTGCTGGAGCACATAGTAAACATAATGTGGTAACTAGATCTGGTTTACCTGTGCTGCAGGTGGAGACAGCCCGCAAGCTTCTGTCATTTAATATGGCAGAGCGGTCTGTGGATCAGAGTGGTATGACTGCCCAAGCATTGCTGCTGGACTATGTAGGTAGCAGTCAAACGTTGCGCCTATGGTCCATCAATCGGACCATGATGGATCATCTGCATGGAAACCGAATGCAGGAGCACATGCAGAAGGGCAAGCTCATTGATGAATGGTGGAAGCAGGTCCTCAAAGGTGGTCTTTTTCCTTGTTCTTAATTGTAGCTTTTTGTCTACTTAGTTCAGTATACTAGCATTAGCCAGTTGAGAAAATCTACCAACCGAGTCAATTTGTGAGGACTTCATTTGTATGTCAATTGTAGTTCTTGTCTTGGATGTGCCTGACACCATTTCCAAGGCAATTGTTTTGACTCAGGGGTTGAGTTTTTTTTGCAGGGGATCGGGTGCTTGACTACTCCATGCTGGATGAGAAGTCAATGGGCATGGTGTGGGTTCTGTCAAATACCATGACACAACCTATTTCTGAAGCTCTCATGACATGGTTCAAGTCAAGTGGGGTAGTGGATTTTACGCTGCCATCCAATAATGTTGGGCAGCCTGGAGAACGGCTGTCTCTGATCCATGAGACAAGGCCATTACCTATAACACTTCTTTCGGGCCTGTCCTTGCACCTCTGTATAAGAATAATCACCCAGATTGAGGAGTTGATTTTTTCAGGCCAGGTGTGATTTCCTTGAAAGTCTTGTTCAATCTTTGTTCATGTCAGGTATGTCTGGATGTTGTACTTTTGATATGCATCAAGAAGGAACTGATATGTTATTTTCTATGGTCTCAGTGTCTATCACAATTGTAGTGCCAATGATACAACTGTTGACAGTTTGAACTCATTCATGACTCACTGTTGATATGATTCATCCTTGTCATTTGTTGTGAATGGTTATCAGTGTCTAGCATTTAAAGAGTGGCCAAGGGGATTCTTGTCTTCTCATGCCTGCAATGTGTCAAATTGTTGTATACTGTTGTGATGGCAGGTCGTCCCAAGCATAGCGATGGTGGAAACCTATGTTCGGTTGCTACTGGTTGCACCACAAAATCTCTTCCGGCAACATCACAATGTATGTGCCACACGTATTTGACCCAATATTGGCAGCTGCAGACCTTGGTTTGTGTTTTAGATATTAAACATATCTGATATTATACAAATCTTTGGTAAACCACGAGAGAAGGTCCTCTTTGTTTCATGAGTTACTGGCAGGATGACTGATTAGTCACCAAACTTCTGTTTGCTTTCTTTTAGCTCGTGGCTTGGTTGTCCCCAGGAGCCATGTGAGCTTGATGGTGGTGTCCTTTGTTTTTTAACTTTTAAGGCTTGGATGGAAGAGACTTCATTTGTGCTTGTGCTGTGAATTTGAGTAGGGAATGATGCATCGATTCCAATCAGGCATGGCAAAACCGGGTGTATCTCTTCTTTTGCTGGAGTTGTTGAACTTTCGTCTTGTACCACTATATCGGTAGGTGCAGGCTTCCAGCAAACTGTGCCCAGCTGCATGCTGTGTGTAGCAAGAATCCTGAAGCATTGTTTGTTCATGAGACTCAATGAACAAATCCTGCTTAGGTCAGGCAGAAAGTGCTATGCTGTTAATGAACCTTTGAAGACTAGGTTTGTTGAAGAGTAGCATGCAAAAGTTTGTGACAAGTCAAAGGCTGATTAGTGGAGCCTTGGAATATTTGGCAGGTTTCACAACAAGCAAAAGAACCTGATCATTGATATTACCAAGATTCTTATCACAGCAAAGGTCAAGCGAGGGGAACACCGGCTGTTTCGTTTGGCTGAAAATTTGGGCATGAATTTAATTCTTAATCTGAGGGAGGTCATGCTAATTAAGAAGGAGTTGAAGGTTAGTGTCCAACTTGAGCAACCATCCATTGGCTCAGGATTGATGGAGTTGACTACTCTTTTTGTTTTCTGTGGCACTTTGCCATGCAGCTATCCTGCCAAGCAGACATGTGAGAGTTGTCTGACATAAGCCTCACTCTTCTAGCTCAGGATTTTCTCATTTGTATGTAAAAGAGGAGCATCTTTCCAGTGTTTGAGGATGGATAGTTGTTGAGTTAAGCTGTAGCCTCATTGCAGTCAATTTGTCATCCCACTTTGCACACTTTTAGTTAGCTAGGTACCATCTGACACCTGTTTCTAACAAGTGCAGTGTTGGATCTTCTAGGGAGCAACAACAGAGTTCACAGAAACTTTGAACAGAATCATGGTGGTTAATCTGGCTTTCACTATGAAGACAAGGGGGATAGCGGACTTTGAGCAGATGGTGTTCCTTAAGCCAGCACTTGAACAAATCTTGACCAGCAGCCAACACACATGGTCTGAAAAGACTATGCGCCACTTTCCTGCATTGCTGCGTGAAGCATTAGCGGGCCGCCCTGACAAACGTTCCCAAATTCTTCAGTCCTGGCAACAAGTAAGGTTGTCTTGTTTCTCCTAGGGAACTTAGCATCTGCTGGCTTTCCAGATCTAAAATCATTCCATCATGTGCACTGATTCTTCTGTATCAATTTTTGTGTCTGAGAATGTCTCCAAATGTTGTATGGATAGAGATCCAGCCCTTGGTTAATGTTGTTTACTATCTCTCTAAATATGGGGCACTCTCTCATTGCATTTGGGCCCAATGTTGATGCAACGGAGAAGACCATATTAGCAGTCATTGCGAGAATGTTTCTGAAGTTAATTTTGTGCTTCTAATACTATGATTCTGACAAGTTGGGGTTTTGTGTCACAGTCTGAGGCAATGGTCATGAACCAGTGCCGGCAAATGCTGGTTGCCAGTACAGATCCAAACTATGTGGTTTCATACATCACACACAGCATTCCACAGCACCGTCAGTTCCTGTGTGCAGGTGCTTGGATGCTCATGGATGGACACACTGAAACTATCAGCATTGCGAGCCTTGTGAGTTGCTATCTTGTTCTGGATCATCTTTATCTGACAAATACCACTGAGTTTGACTTCACGAGAGATCTTCAAAGCTGATCTTCCATTGATCTTTACAGGGAAAGGCTTAAGAGACTAGGCATATGTTCATTAGAGAGTTCAGTTTGCTGGTTCCATATCAGTCTTTTGTGTGTGAATTTACTTAGTTATTGTCTTGTTTATGCATTTTGCAAAAACCCAGGGCCGGGCATTGAAGGAGCTCTCACCAGAGGAGGTGACAACAAATGTTTACATGATGGTAGATGTGCTGTTGCATAGCATTCATTTGCAACTGCAACATGGTCATTCCTTGCAGGTATGAACTCTCTTTTGTAGCGGATGGCATTAGCATATGCATGTTTTGTTGAGGGAGGAGATCTTTGCAATGCTTGTGCTATTTCATTCTCTGTGCACTGTGTCATGTTGACATTGTGCAGGTTGGTTTATTCAATTCTTTACCTGATTCTATGGCTTATAAATAGGAGCTTTCTGACAAGGAATCAAGTCCTGAGGATTGGTGGTCAGGTTGAGCAGGCATGTAGTTACTATGAGAAACATTAACACCCAGCCACTGTTTGTAGGATTTACTACTGAGAGCCAGTGCTGGGCTTGCCCACTTCATGTGGAGTCAAGAACTTCTGCCATTTGATGTTGTATTATTGGCTCTCACTGACCGAGATGATGATACACATGCTTTGCGCCTAGTGGTAATAATCTCTTTATGCTCTACAGTTTTCTTGAGTTCTTTCTCAACTTGTTCCTGTAACTGCATTTGGACCCAGACTCTGTTTTTCTCTTCTGTGATCCTCTCAACTTTTCAGGGCTTTTGTGTTAAAAGGTATGGCTACTGTTTTGATTGTGCAGGTAGGATTGCTGCTGGACAGACCAGAGTTTCAACAGCGTGTTCAGACCTACTATGTAAATAGAGGGCAGACGGAGCATTGGTTGCAAACAGGGCCATTCCAGCGCCATGAACCCCCTGTAGTCCTTGGTTCACACCTTGCTGGCAAAGATAGGTAACCCTCATTGTATGCTCTCACGATTATTTTTTGCATGACTCAATTTTAAACTTCTCAGAGCCTTCAGTAACATGCTTCTAGTGGGATGTCAAGTTTGTGAAACAGAAAACCTGGATGTGGTTAGTAGGGTCATCTTGCTATGATTCTATACAAGATCAATAGATGATGGTATCTATAGGTGGTTAAGGTGCTGGGTGTTGACAACCTGCCAGGTATCCAGTGTTCTTTGATGACATGTGTTTGCGAGCACTGCCAGTAATACCTTTGATCATCTACCGATTGATAGAGAATGATGCTACAGAAACTGCAGAGCGGTTGTTGATGGTCTATGCTCCCCTGATATTTTATCATCCAACTCGATTTTCTTTTGTTCGTGATACACTTGCATACTTCTATGGCCACCTTCCAACCAAGCTGGTGCGGCGCCTTCTAAGCAGCATGGACTTAGCCAAGGTCAGCAACTCTGGTTTCTCTTTCTTTGATGCTTGTGACAGAGTCATTGTGTCCATAGGTCTCTGTTCTGCCAATTACATGATGCTGATGCTTGCAGTGATGAGAATGCAGATACCATTCTCTGAGGCATTCCTCCAACATATCAAGTCTGTGAATTCAGGGAATAGTCCATCATATGACTACTTTGCCAATCTGCTAGTGGGTCTGGTGAACAATGTCATCCCGCCCTTGAATGGTAAAACAAAGACATCCCCCATGGGTGTTGATGGTCTGCCTACATTGTCACGACCAGGACCAAATAGAGGGCAGGCTGCAAGCTCTCCAACAACCTCCAACACATCTGAAGTGAACAAGGCTTTTTACCTCCACCAAGATCCAGGGACATATAGCCAGTTGTTGCTGGAAACTGCTGTGGTAGAGCTGCTATCATTGCCCCCACCACCAACCCAGATAGTTGCCATGCTAATCCAGATTGCAGTACGACTGCCTGTATCACATGCCCAGCCTGGAACCCCTCGATCACCCTTGTCTCCTTCCTCTTTGGGAGATCCCTTATCAGGCAGCAATGCTGCAGGCTTGACTACTCCAACAACTCAATATGCATCATCATCCCTTATGATACAAGCATGTGGCCTTCTTCTAGCACAGTTGCCGACTGCTTTTCATGGTGCCATATATACCGAAACTGCACGTATCATCAAGAAGGACTGCTGGTGGTTAACTGATCCAAACAAGCAATCACGGGATCTGGATTCCATTTTTGGGTACTCAACCTGGGACCCAAGTTGGGCAGTCCAAGATGAAACTGCCACTGTCATAGGTGAGGGATATGTTTTGATTCCTACATCTTGTGAATGTTTGTCTTGGATAGGTCCTATTAATTGGCTTTCCTTTGTTGTTGTGATGGTTGGAGTGATTGTCATTGGTTCTGGCCTGGTGGGAAGACAGGTAACACTGTGGCCTTGCTCCATGCAATTGGGGCTAATCTACCATTTGAGTGGCTAGAAGGCATGCATGCTGTCATCACACTCCAGAGGCCCATAACCTCATTGGTGCATCTACGACTGTGCTACAGAATTATGGGACCATTGTTGCCTCGTTTGCTCATTTCACGGCCCTTGTTTGCTAAGGTATGGCTCGGCAGTCTGCTCCCTCTTGGTTTGAACTTGTGAACCAGCTGTTGAACTTCAGTTCATAGGGTGACAGCAGATAAGAGTCAGGAAAATTTTCATGCTGTAGGAATTGGAGCCAGTGTGCAATGATACCACTGTGAAGATTGAACCCTTTGCACTAACATATGAGTTGTTGGTGGTTGGACTGCATGGTACTTTGAAGACACTTGCATTGCTTCTTACGATATTGGCAGATGTCTTTGGGCGGTCTCCTCAAGTGTCTTCTGTGACTGAAGCTTCTGAGATTTCAGATCTTGTTGATTTTCTGTAAGTGAAATTCAATTAACTGTGAACCTCCTCTTTGTTGCTCACTGGCACCCTGATAATCTGTTGTTGCTTGAACATGGTGCTGCCATATTTAGTGGTAATTAAGAGGAGCTTCACATTGTGATTTTGCATTTGCAGACAGTTTCAATGTCCTGACAAGTATTCTATGTTTCTCATGTTTGAGCAATGAGAATCTACTGCAAGAATCTGAATGGCTTGTTTGTGGTTATGGTGGCAGACATCATGCAGTGATGATGGAGGTGCAAATGACAGGACAGGCAGGTGGAAGGCCCAGACCTGATACGCTGGTGTTATGCACAAAAGCTGTGGAACGCCTCCGCCCCGACCTGCAACATCTCTTCCGCCATCTTAGCGCTGATCCAAACTCCTCCATCTATGCTGCTACTCATCCCAAGCTTCTTCAAAGAACAGCACCACCTCTCATGGGTGTCATGTAGCCATATGTGTTTTTATATATTAACTGTTGCTGCCATGATTGAGATCTGGTGGAACCCATGTTATGGCCGTCTTGAAAGCCATACAAATGCTCCTGGAGGGTACAGGGAACATCATCTTGTTCATAGATTTGTCACAAATAAGTTAAAATTAGTCACCTTTCCTCACCTAGCGGTAATTAATAGATTACATTGTGCATCTGTTTGGATATTTTTAAAGACTTGCACCTCAGAATGAGTTTAATTGACCAGAAGCTAATAATACTGGTCGAAGTCTGGAGCCTCATTTCTGGGCTCCAGTGTAAGTTGGTGGTTTGGATATATTCTTTTGTGCTGATTGTTTGTACCTATGCATTCTCAACAATAGGAGATCATTAGACCACATGCACTGTAAGGTTTGTGGTCAATGCTTCAGTGCAATTTGGGTGACCTAGGCTTCATTGTTTGACAGCAATGTCAAATTTCGTGTTTAGCAATTACCTCCATGAAAATGTGCACAATGCTGAGCTCCAATTGCCCTGCATGATGCTGAGCTCCACTCTTCTCCTCTTCCCTGTATCTAAAGGTAAGGCATGGATGGTGATTGGAGTAAGAGGGTTTCTTGTGCAGGCGTCACTTGTATTTTTTGAAATAATATGATCTACCCTGGGTGAGAGAAATTCTATGGCATGATCATCACATCACCTTTCTGTAGTTGGAAAGGACGCAGGGGTTTTGGGAACTGCCTAAAGGTATAATGGAATTTGAGGGAAAGCTTGAGCTTGGGAAAGTTTTGTTGCAGATTTGGATGGGAGTCTGGAAAGGAAGCAAAGGATTTTTTTGTTGGGAAATACTCAAGCAAAGCAGAATTTGAGGGAAAAGTTTGAGAGAGGTTTGTTGTGGATTTGCATGGGTTATTGAAAGGAAACGGACTGAGTTTTTGGAACTGACTCACTTATAAGTATGGCAGAATTTGGTGAAGATTTGGGTGTGGGATCTGGGGTCTGGGAAGCAAGCAGAAGGATTTTCAGGAACTAGTTAAGAGTAGCAGAATTTGAGGAGAAACCTGGGGAGAGAATTTGGTGCAAACTTATATCGGTAGTAGGTCTGGAAAGGAAGTGGAAGGATTTTGAAGACAAACTTTTGTGAGAGAATTTTGGTGCAAATTGATTTGGGGAGGTCTTAAAAGCAATCAGAAGGATTCTAGAAAGAATTTGGAGGGAAATTCTTGTGTAAGCAGAATTTGAGGGAAAAGCTTGAGAGAGAGAGAGAGAGAGAGATTTGGGTGCAGCTAGATTTGGGGATGCTGGTTTGGGTGCAGGTCTGGAACAGGTTGAGAAAGAGGATTCTGGTGTCTTCTTTGTTCCACACAACAGAAGGAGGTACACTGTACTACCAGAGTGCAAAGTTTGGACCTAAAAAACCCTTTTGATTTTGAAAAGGAAGAGAGAGAAAATGAAAAAAAAAAAAAAAAAAAAAACAAAATGAAAAAAAAAACCATAGAGAA
>Ga0209611_10006616_pt1 | contig 18880 bp, 15 predicted proteins | sample S1TSphgellanicum_3_FD_187693 | JGI IMG/M metagenome (GOLD analysis project Ga0209611, IMG submission 187693) | Host-associated microbial communities from peat moss isolated from Minnesota, USA - S1T2_Fc - Sphagnum magellanicum MG (SPAdes) (version 2) | ecosystem: Host-associated > Plants > Peat... | reverse complement strand
TCATTCATTGAAATGGATGAAATCAGAACATTTACCTCGCATTCGTATCATGATCCAACAGCAACTGTACAACTGTAGCAAAAAAACCCATGTAGTTTATAGTTTATACTAGCTGTAAACCCATTTGCAAGCAAAATGATCAAATAAGCAAAAGACTAAAGTGTTATGTATCAAAGTCCATTTTGTCCCCTTCTACTCATCAATTATTTTTTAAAATCAAATGTGCCCAACACTAAATAAGTGGGGTGTCCTTTGCAAGGGGCATTAGCCCATGCCAAAAATGATGATGAAGTCTTTTGGGAAGAGAAATTTCATGTAGCCAATGGGAAGGCCCAAGCATGCACTCAAGGTGCTTTGTTTTTTTTCTTTTTATGTTTTGGGGTGGGAGGGGGAAGGAGAGATTTTTTTTCATTTTTCCCAACTTCCCAATGTGTTCGCACTATGTTCCTTTCAAGTTCCCAATATTTTCCGTAACATTTTTTCCATACCTCCTCACTTTTATATGCCTTGGAAAATGGTGTCCTCCTTTCACCTATATAGGTGGGCCAAAAGAAGAAACTGTACAATTCAAAATAGAACCTTTTGTTTTGGGGAATCTCTATTATTATTATTTTTTTGGAGTGATGGGCCAATCAAATTGGCATGTTGCCCAAAAAAAACTTGGGAGGCACCTCATTTAATTAATAGAAGAGGTGACTATTTCTCCAAATTTACTTCCCTGCCATTAGCTTAAGTCAAAAAGGTAACTAACAGTTTTAAAAATAAAAATTGCATGCAGTCAATGGGAAGGTGCAACATCCACTTAGGTGCCCCAACTTTTTAATTTGGGTTTTGGGGTAGGGGGGAGAGGGTTTTTTTTTCATGAGTTGCTGATGTGTTCCTACCATGTTCCCAAGTTGTTCCTCAAGTTCTCAATGTGTTCTTCAAAGGTGTTCCCAATAGCATCTAATATCAAACCCAAATGTTTTGCCCAAAATCCTCCCCTTCTCACTTATATAGTTGAGGTGTTCATTACGAAGGATAATAGCTCAGGCGAAAAATTATGATGAACATTTTTGAGGAGAGAAATTTCATCCAGCCAATGGGAAATGCAATCATGTTTTCAAGGTGCCATGGATTTTTCCTTTTAAGCTTTGGGTTTAGGGTTGGGAGGTTGCAGGTTGGAGAGGAGGTTTTTTTTTTCAAGTGTATGTGGTGTGGAGAGTGGAATGTCCAAAATGGACACTGGACTTTCCATGCAAGTTTTATTGGGGGCGGCCCGGGGGGTGCAGGAGGGGAGGATTTATTTTCCTTTCAGCCAATTAGAGGGCCCAAAGTGTCTTGCTTTTATTCCTTTTAAGTTAAGGGGGATAGGGAAGATTTTTTTTTCAGTTTTCCCTATTTCCTAATGTGTTCCCATGATGTTCCCTTTAAGTTCCTAATGAGTTCCCACAATGTTTTCCAAGTTCACAATGTGTTCCTCAACATGTTCTCCATATAAGCACCTCCCTTTTAGCCCATATGCTTTGGCACTTTCACCTATATAGGTGGGCCCAAGGGGAGGAACTATATACATCAAAACAGAAAATTCTATTATGAGGAGCCTCCATAGTTTCATTTTTTTGGGAGCAATGGGCCGATCAAATTGGTTTTGGCACAGTTTGTTGATGGAGCGAACATTCCGAAGGATTCACCAATCCCGAATTATCAAATCAAGCACGTGGACACCCATTTTTTTATATAAGTAGACATACGAAGAGCAGCTTCACCCATACCCGGTGTTTGGCACTGTCACAATATTTCTTACATTTGATTTATGGTTTCCCAAGCCCATCCACAAACATGAAAGGGGGACTGTAAAAGATTGGAGATTACTAATAGCAAACCATATGGACCAATCAATATAAGTGTCTGGCCAGTCAATAGCAAGTATTAAACTGTGTGATGGCATCTAAAGCAAAAATGCTATCCCAAAGGCATTTTCTTGACCCAAACTGGCAAGTCTCTACTGTTCTTCATCCAAACATGCTGTGTAGTGCGCATCAATGGAGATGCTCAAAGCGAGGTGCTATTGAAAGTGCAACTGTTACATCAAGTCCTGTTGTGATGGGCTTGGTCTTGCACTTATGCTACTTGTTCAATTCATTTTGCTCAGGGTAAAACCTAATAAGGCTGTGGGCTTTACCAAAAGGATACGCATGAGTGTGTTGCTGAATTTCAATAAATCCTATAGCCAAGTGTAAAGACCTGTTACAAAAAATTATTATTATTATTATTATTATTATTCCTGTGATGGTTGGTATAACAGAGGGAAAAACAAAAGAAACCCAAATACAAAAGTGGGGACCTAAAACCCCCAACCAGTGGAGGAAAATTTACATGCCCTCATAATGCATTGCTGCGTTTTTTTTGTGGTGTATGGGGAGGCACCTTTACAAAGTGGAGGAACTTTTTGGTTTTTGAAGGGTTCTGGTGGGGTACCAGAGTAAAATTGAAAAATTAAAAAGCAGCAGGGCTCTATGCCAGGTAAGGCCCATGGGTGAGAGCATGGCCTCATCCTAGGGCCTTACCTTATGCTGATTACACTAAAAGAAATGGAGCAAGTCTTTATGTCTTATTGAATGGATGCATGGATGCAACCATGCCCGATGTGTGAAGCCAAGCAGCACCCTGGCAGGCCAGAATGAACCAGCCAGCACCCACAAACACACCACCATGTAGGGATGGTGCATGGACAAGACAATTTTTTCCATTGGGTTCTTGTTCTCTAGCTATCCTCCCCATAGCTCAGGACTCTAATAGTGTGGATGGGGGAGAATATTTCAGGAACTCCCTGCTCCCAGGACGTTACCCTACACCAAAAGTAATGTAAGGCTTGCTTTACACTAGGAGTCAAGGAGAAAAAACTTGGGGCCAATTTTGAGCATTTTTGGCTTGTTGCTTGGCCTCAAGTTATTAATAAATGCTAAAACATTTTCGTCAAGATATTAATAAATGCTGGAACATTGGCTGCAAGGTTTACAAATTGGCTTCCCAAATTCGACGCTATTCTTTTTTCAGCCTTGGGGCCAATACAAGGCCATAGCATTCAGCATTTGCTAGTAACTTGGGGCAGATTGATTTTATTTTTTTTAAATTCAGCATTGATTCCTAGTGTAAAGCCCTTGGGGCTGATTTCAACTTTTGCACCAATAGGAATGCTGATTCGGGTTAAACATCTCCCCTGACTCCTAATGTAAAGTGGGCTTAAGTGGGAGAATGTTGATTGGGACGTGCTCTTTTAATTTGTTGGGTAAATAATGCCAAGCTGCAACAGATAACTTTATCTGAAATCTTCACATACATACAAGCTGAAGATGACTAAGAAGACCTATAACTAGTCAACACTGGTTGGAAGTTGTAACAAGTGTTGTCAAGACTAGTTTTAGAGGCGAAAAGCCTAAAACTGCCCAACACCAGTTGTGTAACAAGTGTTGTCCAGAATATTACAATTTCAAATAAATGTTTTTTCATCAAGTTACTTTCACTTGGGATTTCTATCTATCCATGTTTCATAGTCTGTGCATCTTTGGATACCTTGATTGCACAACACTTGGGAGGAAATGGGACGCAGTTGAAGTGGATTTTTCACTTTACCAAATACCTGGAACCGCCCCCGCTGCTGCGGACCTTTTTTAAGTTCTGTGTACAAGTGGAAAGGTACCTGACTAAACGACCCAGAAAATGGGGAAGGGAAGCATGTGGGCCCAGGGTCCCTTTCAGTGTTTTGTTTTGGGCGGAATTTCGCCAAATTACGACCTGAAAAATATGATTTCGACCTAAACAAAGGATTTTCCATTGAAAAAATATGGCCCAAATTCGCCAGATTTTCGAGAAAAAAAATCCAAATCGCCGGATTTTTATGATAATTTCCAGAAGGTAGCCAAGAATATAGAAGGATTCTGGTTCTTTTTAACTTTCATATCTAGTCTGTAGCCAAATCTGGCTAAATCATCTTATGGGTGATCACCACTTCAAAACCTTGGTCCCTTCATGTTAGAGTAACGACCCAGGATCAAGGCCTCCCAAAATTACACCCCCACCCCCAGGTGGAATCAAGGGTTGTATATTTGGGATCGCCCTACTCCAAGGGCGTTACCCAATGTAAAATGATCCATCATAAAATTGAATTTTATCTGGGTGGTTCACTTCATTGATGTCATCCACATGGTCATGTTCCTTTCACATCATTCATGTCATCTATATTGCCAATTTCATCCATATGGTCTAATCTCATCCATGTGATTCTGGTTCCATCCATGTGGTTGATTTCATTCATGTAACCAGCAAGTTCATCCATATGAGCTTTTCACCCATGTAATCATATTCATGTAAATCATGGATTTCATCCAAATTACATTTGTGTTTCATTCCATCCCATGTGATCATATCATGTTGTGTTTTGCTCAATTCATTCATATGTAAGGTTTCATGAATATCAATGTTATCTCGTTCATAATTTTGAGCCATATGTTTCCATCTCACCCATGTTGTGAGTTTCATTCACATGATTTAATTTTGCCGATCATCAACTTTCATCATGTAATAATCTCATCCATATCCTAATTTCATCTGTACAGTGTAACTTCAGCCATATGGAATTATAGTATTTATCAATTATTCAACCAACATATGTTGAAGTTGTGAAATTTTCAAAAAAAATCACTCTAGATTTTTCCATAATTTTGAATGTAACTAAAGTTGGACCCGCCAATGACAACATACCTTCAATCATTGTTCACTTGAAATTCATATAAAGCACATACAAATATGGTTTCGTATCTTTATGAGACAAACTTATGGATTGTAAAAATATTTTAGCACATTCACATCATCTTTTGCAAACCAAACCCAAAGTCAATCATCAATGGCTCAAGTAGCTTGTTCTTTGTGTCTCAATTTATATGTAATAATAATATGTTGTTTGCAACTATTACATATTATAATCACAAACGGCTAGTTGCAAACAACATGTTTTTCTTCTAGTGAATGTGTCCTTAATGCATAATATTGTTTTTAGTTTTAGTTATTTTATGTTTTTAAGTTGAGCTTGGTTACATAATGATGTTAAAATGTCTCATGATTGGGGAAGTGGTATCATCATAGTTCAAGAAAATGGTATCATTAAAACCATATTTATTAACAAGTGATTGAATAACCAAACAAAGTGTCCAAGAATTTTAATTTATTATAATTTCCCAAATGGAATCACATATGAAGAAGGGGATCTTGTGTTCATTACAAAACTTAATTTATTTTCCATTAGTATAATCAATTTACCAATAGTTGAAAAATTTTAAGCTCAACCAATAGTTTGAATTTGAATTGATTCAATTCATTTCAAAATCTTTTCCATTGCATATTGAATTATTTGATTTTGGCAATGCACAAAAATGTGCAAATTATCTAAAGACTTTTTATCACCCAAAAATTGGTGAGATGGAGATCAATCATCAGAGAATCTTCAATTTGTCAAAATCGATGTTACATTATCAATTGAACATATATGTTTGTTCATAGAACTATTAATGGAGTTCAAAGATATTTTTGCTTAGGCATACAAAGATTTGAAAGGAATTGTTCCAAAACTCATTTAATATTTGCATTAAGTTGGATATTTTGGTTCTTTCAGTTCATTAAATAAGGTATTGATTAAACTTAAATTATGTTGTTATTGTTGAACATTAGAAGACAAATTGTCCTTTACAACCAATCATTCACAACTATAATAGTTGCAAATCAAAGTTTTAATTACAAACAACTAATTGTAAACAACAGGTTTTTTTTCTACTATAAATATGATATCAACAAATTATTGGCAACAACATTTATTCAACCTTTGGAGGAAGCTATGTGGTTATCACTAATCATAATTGTTCAAAAGAAAAATTAAAAATTATGGATGTGTTGATTTTCATAACTAGAATGTTATCACCAATAATGATATACATCTTTTATTGTTCATAGATTAAATATTGAATATTGTCGTTGGGAATGAAATATATTGATTTTTAGAAGATATTTGATAATATCATCAAATTTCCATAACACTAAAAGATTGGTATGAGATTGTTTTTGTCATCAATTAAGGAGCCTTCATATGGATAGTCATGATTTTCAATGTAAAAATGGTCCACCAACTTATCAATGAACTATCAACAAAACATTTTGTTTATATGAAAATCCATTCATGAAAATATTTTTAAATGATTTCATTGTTTTCAGCAATATGGATATACATTTTGATAAATTATGACTTTGTTTTTTGAAGCATTGGGAAGATGGCATTAGCCTTGATTGCGAAAATTTTACATATATAGTGTCTTTTGGATTAATTATTGGATTTATTGTTTTTGAAAAAGGATAACTTCTTGATTTAAAAAAAATTTAGGCGATTTTGAATATGTCGGTTACAACATCTTTACCATGGATTCAAGTATTTAATGACGTGACGCAATTTTATAGATGTTTTATTGAACAATTTGTGTTCACTATGGAGCCAACTACCAAGCTAATCTACATATCTAAACCTTTTGTATATATTGTTGAAGGTTCCATGTTCATACTAGTGCATCCCAATTAATTATAGGAGCTTTGTTAGCACATAATCAAACTAGAAAGTTTGATCAATAGATTATTTACACATCACAAATGTTGAATCATGTTGAGCATAACTATACAACACTACAAGGAATCTTGTCCATTCCAACCCATGCGTTTACGACTTGTTTTTAAATCAACCATTTTTGCAACTACTTATACAATTGTTTTCCATAGCACCATGGTAAATCAAATTGTAATCACACATTTGATTGTAAAGGAATTTAAAGTTACATATGTAACTATGATTTGCAATTAATATTAGTTTTGATGAAAATCAAGATGAAAAATGCATTTATATCATCTATTTTAGTGGTATTAAAAAATAGATGAGAATGTAATTATTGCAACTCATAATGTGATTCATGGGCCACTAAACATCACATGGCCTCTTATGTAATTTCAATTGCAACTATAGATCGTAGTTGTAAATATATATGTAACTAAATGTGAAAAAATATGAATTGGCAAATGAAATTGCAAGATTTAATTGTCTAAATTTTTCTCCTCGATGTTTTTGAATGAATAACATGTTAGATGTGTAACATGGTTTAGTGGGTTTGTAAAAAATTCATAGGGCCAATGGAAATGGTAAAAATGTACTATTATTTGCAATTTTTAACATAATAAGGTTTTATGTAGATGTGAACATGTTTTTTTTTTTCAACATTAAATGGTATTTTTGGATTGGTGATCTGAGTATTTTTAATATTTATTTTGAGTGAATTTAAACAATTCATTGTAATCACCATTTATGTTAGATTAGGTTTTTACACATTGTTTGAAAGTGCATTTTGTTTCAAGTAGTTAATTTTGTGTTGGAGCCAAAGTGCCATTGATTCATAAAAAGATTTAGCCAAATTGGGCTAGAAAACAAAATGATTAATGTAAAATTTCTTAAACATTCTTTTAGATTTTTGGCTATGGTTTGAACAATGTATTTAAAAAATTGTGACTTTAAAAAAAAAATCAAATTTTAGCAATTGAAAATCTCCAAAAAATGACACCAACAATTTTAAATTTTAATTTAACTAGGGGTCTAATATATAATATAAAAAAGGTTGGTTCTAATGACGATGGTTTAGGAAATTAGATTATTAGAAATTCCACACAATACAATACTCACTAATCCATTGCATTTGGCCATGTAATTAATTGATTAAATTGGCTAAGTAGTAGGTCATAGGGTAATTAATTACTTAGGTGGGCTAAGTAATAGGTAATAAATAGTATCTAGGTGGACTATGTAATAGGCATTTGATTGTGTTGATTTGTGAGAATGTTTTTGTATTATTTAATTAATTTAATAAGCTAGGTTGTAAGTAGGAAGTAGGATAGGTAGTGGATAGCAGGTAATTAGGCTAATGTCATTGTGGATCAACACAAGCATATTGGATAGATCATAAACCCATTTATTTTGCTTTCAAATTATTCGATTATGTTCCCCAATTTGTATTACCACACAATACCATAAAATGATTTCATATGTTGTTATCTAATCCATAATCATTATATTAGTGAAAAATATATTTCATGAAGGCAACCTTTAACATCACAATTAAATAAAAGGTTGAGGCTTTTGTAAAACCATTGTCATTATATATATATATATATATATATACTTACTTTAAGTTTTGAATATTGTGGTCCATTAAATTGAAACTTTTTTTTTATCATAATTGCAAATGCAATTGTTGCACACAACAATGACAACAAAATGTGGGCAATCATTTTTCTACTAGTTGTAATGAACTCTCACAATGTTTGTTCAAAGAGTATGTTCACATTTGATTGTTTTTTGCATCTAAATGTTTTCCTTTCTAGCAATGGAAAACGATGTTAATCTTATATATATATATAAACACAAATAAATTATTTATTTATTTTTTGATGAATGTTCATTTTTTGGGTTGGTCATTCAATGGCGTATTTTTTTTAGTCAACTTACATCAATGTTTTTAATTACAAAATCTATTATGTCTATGCAATAAATTACAATCACATAAGTGGTTCAATATAATAACCTTAACGTTATTACACATGTATAAACACATATATGCACATACACATAAACACACAAATAAATCACAAAATAATAATATGTATTTGTGTACATACATAAATACACATGTATAACATCTTATCTATTGGCAGGACTAGCATGTTTGTGACACCTTGTTGTTTTGGAGCTTTGGTTGAATGAAGCAAAATCTAATAAATTTAGTGTGAATTTTGTCTTTATAAATAAAATTACAAATAATTTGACAAGGTTTTTTAAGAACTCTCAAATTAAGCCTACTTTAAACGGATTAATATTGGGAAGGGTGACCTTGCATGAGGTTTATTATATTTGGGTTGACAAAATAGAGGCCACCTCTATTTATACAAGACAAGAGTTTATTGTCCAAAGGCACTTCATTATGGTTTTCCCATCGTATGAATTTAAATTAGTTCTTAAACCCCTAAATCAATATCTTGGGTGTTTTCACCAATAAAGAAAAGAAAAGTGTGGGGTTTTTAGTGGGTTGTGCACACATGACTATTAGAATACCTGGCCAAGTTCAACAATAATTTATTTTTTTATATTCCCCCCTCCCCCTCCCCCCAAAGTTATGGACCAAATATGCCAAAAGCTTCACCAAAAAAATAAAAAAAACAATTAAAGAAAAATTGCATAGCCATTGTAGAAGGTGGCTTGAAATTGTCATAACCTGAAATGGAACTTTAACATATAAGTGGAAATTGCTTACTTGTGCCACTAATAGACACAAAAACCAGGTACATATTTGTGAAACAATTTGGTCTCTTATTATTAATACTCTATATGTCAAAAACCTCAAAATTTAAAGTCCAAATGCCAAAGCCCAAAAAAAGAGATAATAATAATAATAATAAAATGGTAGGGAATTGTTGAACCTGCCCAGGTACTATGGTATTTGATTTCAAGCAAGAACATTGCAAATATTTCCTTAGCATTTTTGACAAGCTTATATTGTGGCATAGTGTGGTTATATGGTGTAAAGGCAAATTCTAAATGCTTTAACAAAGTATATAAGAGAAAAATGAGAAAGAAAAACCTATGAAGAAAATAAAATGTAAAACAACGCACACACACACGCACACACACACACACACACACACAAACTATGACTTGGTTAATAATGTATTTCTTAAAACTTCAAATTTGATACCATTTAAATGAACATTTAGAACATATATTCTCATGAATCCATGAGAAAATTTCCAACCCACCACAAAACTTCCCCAAAATTTCCCCAACTTAGCACAAAACTTCAAATTTGCTTTCATTTAAATGTGGGTTTAGAACAAATTATCACATTAATTCATGAAAATTTCCCAACCCACTGCCCTATGACTCCAATATATATATATATATAATTTTAATTTTTTTTAAAGGAGAAAAATCCCCCAAAACCATAATGCAAATAGAAGAAAGTCATCATGAATGGAAAAAAAAGAAAAGAAATACTCTCTTCCTCGTCCCCTTTACGTAGCGAGTTGTGTGCGGATGAATGTAGCTGTAGTTGTTCCTCCTCTATCCACAGGAACAGACGCAAAATGTGCGTTTGTGTGCAGATGAATGAATGTAGCTGTCGTTGCTCCTCTGTCGACAGGAACAGACAGAGGCAAAATGTGCGTTTGTATGAGGATGAATGTAGATGTCGTTGCACCTCTGTGACCACACGTAGAGACAGACGCAAAATGTGCGTTTGTATGCGGATGAATGTCGTTGTCGTTGCACCTCTGTGACCACACGATGAGACAGAGGCAAAATGTGCGTTTGTATGCGGATGAATGTCGATGTCGTTGCACCGCTGTGACCACACGAACAGACAGAGCCAAAATGTGCGGATGAATGCAGCTGTCGTTGTTGCTGTTGCGGCGTTTGCCTCCGCCATGGCCACCGGCGCTCCGTTTCTCTTCGGCGATCTACGCGACCGCGCTCTTCTGGCTCGGGCGCGGAGGGCTCCTCCGGCCCGCTTTCCCTCCTTATTCTGGCTTCCATTTCTTCTGCCATCAGGACTTGAGGTGATTCAAGTTTTCTGAACCTTGTTCTGCTTGTTGTCTTCATTCTTTGAGGAGGAGGAGGAGGCGGAGAAAAGGTGTTCGCAAACATTAGGAAGGTGTAGAGAGTAAAATGTTAAGGGATATGGCAAAGGAGCGGAGTTCTTCTCTTGGAATGGAGGGGCGAAGTAGTGGGATCAGTGCGAAAGGAGGGGACGCATCTCTGTATCGAGACGGCTCCGACAGCAAAAAGCGCTTGGTTGATGTTGTGGAGAAATCGTCGCCTTCTACTTCGAAAGGAGGGATTACCAGGGAAGGAGAGCGGTTAGCTCCATCGACGTCCGCTCCTGGTCGTCGGTTACCGGCAATTGATTCCAGAATAGCGCAGCAGGATAAGAACAGGTACCAGGTGGAAGGTGCGTTTCTTTTTTCCATCCCAGACGTTTTGCTCTTCCTCTCGTACTGCACTTGCATCCGCATAGCCTTGTAGTAGTTGAGGCATCCATCAAAACATGTTATTCGGCATAATGTGTTATGGTATGGCATTTCGGAGATATGACTCTAAGATTAGGGCCAAGTATCCCAGTTCTGTGAGGTGAGGCCACGGTCTTATGGCTCTAGTGCTACGGATGTAGCACATGTGTAGTTCTAAGTTCTTCTTCTTTTGCCTGGAGTTGGCTAGGGTGAAGTTGTTCATGTAGGTTTACAACTTGCATTCAACTGAGATTTGTGATGCACCAAAGAGTGAGCCACCAACTACAGTCTGATTTAGTTGCAATGACAAGAGTATATGATATTCATTCCAAAAATGTTGAGGTGTTGAGTAGTCTGGGTTTATTTGGAGCACAATATGCATTCTGTGTGCAGCTTGATCTGATCAATGTTCTTGCCTGTAAACTATCTGAAAAAAAACCTAATCGATTGCTTCACAGTACGCTGCAGTGATTTGCTAGTTTAAATTTGCTGGAATATCAATGGAAAGTTTGTTCTTTCTTCCAGTTAGGTCATGGAAGATGAAAAAAATTCCCTGGAAGTTGCAGCAAAGATGTCTCTCATTTGCATTCTCCACTTGAATGGTGGTTGTTGCTGGAGGTTCCAGCCTTAAAACTGTTTTATGAGCATACATGTCTATGAGGTTTTGTACTGGATCAACAATCTGCAATCTAATAAGGAGTTGGCACTTCCAGTTTATGTCACTCAACTGGGAAATGACACTTCATTGTCTAGTTATGCCAAGAAATGAAGCTTATAATCAGAATCCCATTACAGCTTGAATGAAGATAGTATTGAACTTTTTCATTATCTATTCCTCTAGAGTGCTAGGCAACATAGTTACTAAGTCTTCCTATTGCTTCCACAAACATGGTAGAAAATGGGGATGCAGACCTCTGTGTAATGATTTGCCCTAATTATTTGAGCAGAGTAATATCTACCACTCTACAGCCCCTCAGTGAGGTGGTGATGATGTCAGTGGGAGTAACTGCATCTAGGCACTCTCATTTATAGTGATGGCAAATGGTCTAATACATTTTGAGTGACACCTATAAGGTTATGGCCTCACTCATTTACAACATTGGTTGGTTACATTACTGTTTTTGTGGAGTTTTTCCTTGCAATCACATTCTTAAAGGTTCTGCCCCAAAATCTCTCATTCTGAACTAGTACAGTGTTCATTGTTTTGCTTTTGTGCTGGTACAGAGGAGTCTGAGACAGACACGGAGGAATCAGATGTGAGTGGATCTGATGGGGAGGACACATCATGGATTTCATGGTTCTGTGGCTTGAGAGGCAATGAATTCTTTTGTGAGGTTGATGATGAGTACATCCAAGACGATTTCAATCTCAGTGGGCTGAGTAGCCAAGTGCCATATTATGACCATGCTCTTGACCTAATTCTGGATGTGGAGTCACCTAATGGTATGTGTGCTGTTTCGTGTTTGTCAGAAATTTTGTATTGTGGAAATTGCTGCTGGCCAGGGACTTCTGGACTTGCAATGGGCAAATGGCAGGGTCTGCTGTGTAGGTTAAGAGATTCAAATGTGGACAAGCATTCAGGGGACGTAGTGTGTAGCTCTCATTGACACGCTGTGCTGTTAGGCACCAGTGAATGAAATGAAGCCTGCACACACAATCTTGTTTTAGCTGGAATGAGGATACTATATGACTTCACTTATTGTTGTGTTACTTTAACAGTGCTGTTATGGAGATTTCTCTGCAAACCCATAGATATGTGTTTGTTAGGTGCTTTGCCCAAAGGATACAGATTATTGTGTCATCTGTCTAAAGAGAATTGTGACTGCTACTGGTATATGGAGTGGGTCTGGCTCCTTTTGATACTTTAGTCTGGAGTGAGCAGAAAGCTGCTATGAATGGTCTAGGGTTACCGATGCATTTGTCCTGCTCTCCGGTATCATTTGTTTGTCTGAACAATGGAGTAGTTGGTAGCTGTTCCACTTCTGATTGCTGCCAGCAGGGACTTGCTCTGTAGCACAACACTAACTAAGTTGGTAGAGCTTTCAGTGCTGAGGATACAGTTGTTCAAATTGTTATATTTGTCCCTGTGAGGTTGGAAGAGTTCTAATTGTCTGGTGTGACTGCAGACGAGATGTTGACAGAGGAGCAAAATGAACTGGTAGAGTCTGCTGCTGAGATGTTATATGGACTGATTCATGTGCGATACATTTTGACTAGCAAGGGATTGACTGCAATGGTATGCTTTACAACTGTTGTTCTCAGATGCTGCCTTCCTTTCTGTAGAGCAGTATCATTTTTGGTTTTGGATGTTGGCAGAAAAGGGGACATTCTAGTTCTAAACCATGCTTATAATAGGGTCCCACATTCAGTGTCTTATCAATTCATGACACTATGGTGGTTTTGCAGCTAGAAAAATGCAAGAATGTGGATTTTGGCAGGTGCCCAAGAGTCTACTGCTCAGGGCAGCCATGCCTGCCAATGGGCCAGTCAGATGTCCCTCGGACAAGTACTGTTAAGATTTACTGCCCCAAGTGTGAAGATATTTACTATCCCAGGTCAAAGTACCAGGGCAGTATCCTTTTGAAATGTTCTATGTTTGGGGTGCCATGTCTATAGTTGTTCAGTGGATTAGTTAAAACATAGAACCCTTGATGTTTGATTTTCACTTTTGATGTGTTCCAGAGATATGCAGGCCCTATTTGCTTGTTCACTTATATTATTGCCATTGAATTAGCAGCCATTGTTTTCCTACTGCATAGTTGTAGGAACTATGATTTTTCCCTTATTGCAAGATCCTACCTTCCATGTTAACATGTCAGAAATTCATCAAGTCTGTGCTTGATATGGTTGTGACAGTGAGTAGTCCTCTGCTGAGCTATTTTCTCATAACTGTCTTTTGGTTAGATGTCAACTGATGGACGGTTGGAACATATATCATATTTGAGGCACTCTGATTATGTTCTTGCTGTTTGAGTTCTCTCTTGTTATTTTTCTTGACTACAGATTCAGATGTTGATGGAGCATATTTTGGGACAACGTTTCCTCATCTCTTTCTGATGACTTATCCTTACATTAAACCAGCGAAACCAACTCAAAGCTACATCCCTAGGATTTTTGGGTTCAAAATTCACAAGAGTGCCCACTAGTTTTGATCAGTATAAGCTGAGAAGCCAAATGCTCACATTGCATTTTCTCTTTTGTTCTTTCTTTTCCTGCAGCAGATGTAGTTATACTCCTGCAGTGTTAGCTCTGGTAATTGATTGGTAGTGGTGTGCACAGCTGTGCTCTCATTTACTGCTTAAACTGTCTTTTAAGAGTTTGAGCAGCCTTTTCTTGGTTTCATGGCACATGGAAGTAGAGAGGATCTAGTCAGAGTCTGAATGAGTTGGTTTAGGATGGGGTGTAAGTTCGTGGGCAGTTGTTGTTAGTACATTGCATTAAGGCAGGAATTACTTATGGATTTGATGTAGAATGTGGTGGAAATAGACGTGGTGGTGTTAGCAAAAAGATGCCCTTCTTTTGCCCTTCTTTTGAGGTTACTGGCCAATGGACTCCATAAGCTGAAGATTGTCAATCACTCACAGATGAAGACAAATAGAAAAGACTGGAATCTATCCTCTCCACACTGACCCAAATTGGATCTTTTTGGATGTTGAGCAGCATGCTAATGAAGGGATCTCTGGTCCCATCTTTTCTCAATGTCATTGGCCTTGACCTTGCAATGATGGTTGCTGTCAGGGGAACTGTGGAAATTTCCTTGTGGTGTTTATGTAAGCTTCCTTCTGGAGATACTCAATTTTGCAAAGGTCCTACTCTCTAAGTGAGCTCCCAAGCTTGTTTACTTACAGAGCACTGTTTCTACTTATAAATTGGAGATGCAGCATTGCAATGCACTAAGGAACTGGAGGATGAGTGCAACTGGGAGTCTGTCTTTACTTGGGATTTAGTTGTTTTTTGATTTGTGTTGTCACTTCAAAACCCATGGATCTTCCTTGACTTTCTTGGCAAATGCTTTTTGGTGTCTATTTGTGGTTCTTTCTTTTGTGTATCTAGACAAACAAATTCATTGTTTACATCCATTATCTTTTTCCCTTTCTATGATTGATGTACTGCAGAGGTTTTGCAGACATTTGACAAGTAGATTGTCCATCCAAATATGTTATGAATGCTATGGCACTGTTAATTGCATGGTTTTTTCTGTTGATCATCCCAACTCCTAGGTTTGTGAATAGTGAATTCACACTTGTGATGTTGGGCGAACCAGTTTTATTGAGGTGGGTTGTATAGCCTGAGGGTGTTTTTAAGAATATTTGTGATTTTGAGATGGAGAGTATCATTAACCACGTTAGTGCTATCCTGTTTTGAGAGAGAGAGAGAGAGAGAGGTCAGTGATTTCAATTTACTGTAAGGTAGATGTCTTTGATTTGTTTTGATTATCTAAGTTACTGTATGGGAGAGACTTCATCAGTACTGAAGACTTCAGACCTTGGAATCAGTTAGAATAGGGTGGCCTAGATTTGATGGCTAATTTGCAAGGTCTAGTGCTATTTCTCTTTTTCCTCAGGTTTTGTTTTAGGATCTTGGGCCAAGAACTGGCTTGCAAGGGAGCTGTGAGCTGAGACTGGAATTGGTAAGTAACATCTAGCATTGCCTGGTGGTGAATTGAACCCATTGCTCCATTTGCAAGAGAGCGATGACTGGGTTGATTCGTCTGTTTACAGTAAGGAACATCTAGCATGGCCTGGAGAAGAAGTGTCCCCTTGGGTCCACTTGGAAAGGAGTCATGAATTGTGACCATCTGGGCTATTGGTTTGATGTTGCTACCATGAACCAAAAAAGGCATACAGATTGCCAGTGTAAATTGAAATGATCTTTGAGCAATGTATAATTGGTGGGTTTTTGACAATGAATGATATGTGGTCGAATTGGAGCAGGTAGTTTTGTTGCATCTGTGCTTGTAATTTGATCACCATTCTAATGATGGGACTTATTTGAATCTATTCTCTAACAACTCTGGTTTTTTGAAAACATTCACGCCTAGGCTTTAGTAAACTTCCATTCTAGGAGCATAATGGACGACCTGATATTTTATCATCTTTTTTTTGGGTGTTAAAGGTATGAGGTAGACTTGCTTTAGATTACAATGGAAAACCCAATTATTATCAATAATTGTGAGTACAGAAATCAGTGGTGGAGTCAAGCTTGGTTGCTTGGAGTCTTCCGGTGGTGATCCAAATTCCTATTTTTAGAAGCCTTTGAAAAAGAAGTGTCACAACCTGAAACACCAGGAATGATGGGGTGAGAAGAGTCAGGATTTTGTTGTGTTTTCACACAAAATATTTGGCTGCAGGGTTGTGTGAATTTCGCCTGTTGAACAAAATATGAGAATCACAAGGTGAGGATAATCAAGCTTTTGTTGTTGTGTTTTCATACAAGAAAATTTGTTTGCAGGGTTGTGTGAGTTTCACAACTTTGCACAAAAATTGAGAATAAAGAGGCAAAAAATGAAGCTGTTGGGCGGTTTTTGTACAACATTTTCTCTGCAGGATGTGAATTTCTTTCACAAGTTGAACAAAAATTCAAAAACAATGAGATGAGGAGAATGAGGCCGTGGGATGGTTTTTGTACAAGATCATCTGTCTGCAGGATGTGAATTTCTTTCACAATTTCAACACTGAGAATGATGAGCTGAGGAGAGTGAAGTTGTTGGGATTTTCCAACAATTGAAGGGGTAAGGGAACTTCCAACACCAAGAGGAATAGGGGAACCAAACCCTCCTATATGAGTCATTAAATTAACCGGACTATTTACAAACAAGAATGTTGGCAGTTCAAGGCTTGATCTCGTAACTCTTGACACTACAACAAAAGGTGTCCATGTACGCCAAATGATTTCACTAGATTTTGAGTGAATTCATTGGTCTAGTAAACAGGGACTAATGAACTGCACTCACATTTTGTAAAGGTGTCCATATACGCCAAATGATTTCACTAGATTTTGAGTGAATTCATTGGTCTTGTAAACAGGGACTAATGAATTGCACTCACATTTTGTAAAGGTGTCCATATACGCCAAATGATTTCACTAGATTTTGAGTGAATTCATTGGTCTAGTAATCAGGGACTAATGAACTGCACTCACATTTTGTAAAGGTGTCCATATACGCCAAATGATTTCACTAGATATTGAGTGAATTCATTGGTCTAGTAAACATGGACTAATGAACTACACTGACATTTTGTAGTAGTGCAAAAAAGTAACCAAAATTTCAAAATTCACATGCCCAATGTATTCATGACAACCATTATGTTATGGAATGTGCTAGATACAAATTATATACCACCAAATTGTTGCATGTGTGGAAGTTTTGGCTCACTTTATCAAGTCCACCCCAAACTTGAGAAGCAAAAAAACTACGCAAGATGATTTTTAGTTCTTATTGGGCACATTTCATAATACAAATTAAGGATCTTTGAGTGGAAGTTCAATACTTAGTGGGTTAAGCCACTATTAGGCCTTGGAGATGGGGTTCATTTGTTAAGAGAAGGTATGAGTGTACCCTCATTTCTACATTATGGTTTGTTTCCTTTGGGCCACTATTAATTATGATCATAGATTTTTGTCAAATATTGCTAGTGCCTATTCAAGTGCATTCAAATGTTGAATAATTGTTTTTTCTTGATGTGTTAAATTTCTTGATTCCTCATGCAAGTTGATTTTTTTTGCATGTATTATTACAAACATTAAATTTTGAGTGTGTATTTTCACACATCCTTTTAATGAGCAAGTAAGTACCATTTTTATTTATTTTTGGGGTTGCAAAATGAAAATTTTTATTAGGTTATTGATACCAAAAAACTAGCATTTGGGTTTGTAATAATAATTGTAATAAAATTTCAAAAATCACAATGTTTTTTTAATTGATTGCATGATTGATTGTTACCAGTTAGATTAATCAACAAATGAACGAACCTTATTTACTAACGATGAATAAAAATTGAACACACTATTGCCCATGTTTTCCCTTTCACTTGAATACGATGTTGCTTGTTGTTTTTATCTTGATAGGTTTTTGATCAAATTTTCCCATTGTGCGTTTTTTTTTTCAGATGGAAATAAGTTGTTCATTGCCATATTATGCATTAAAACCTATTTTGAAATAATAGTTTGTTACAACATAATATTTTATTATATCGTCTATTTTAATATGCTACATTACTCATAATATGCAATTAAATTGACTCTTAAAATATGGTAAAATTCAAAGGCTTTATATGAATTATGAATGAAAAAAAAAAATCACACATTACATTATGAATGGAAAATAAATAGATTAAAGAGTTCCAAAAACAGGTCATGAAGTAAGCATAATTCTGAAAAATGAATATATATATATATATATAGGTATAAATTATTGCAAAAATAATGAATTATGTAAAATCAAATAAAGTAAATGTAGCTGAATAATCAATTGATCATAGTAAATATTGAGTGGTAGTATTGTAATTTTATTTAAAAGAAAATATACTAAATTTTTACTCTTTTGCAACTTAATTGAATTTTTTTAAAAAATAGATGATGATAATTTTTGTATCCTCTAGGTGGCCATTTCCATACTAAAATGTAGCAAGCTAGATTTTTCAATTAGAGGTACATTGCTATGAATTAATTAAAAAATATTCAGCTAACCCAAGATAGACTTTTTTTCTAAAGTTTTATAAATATTGTTATGTGGTACTCTTTTTTTTTTTTTAGTCATGGA
>Ga0209611_10006614_pt1 | contig 18883 bp, 10 predicted proteins | sample S1TSphgellanicum_3_FD_187693 | JGI IMG/M metagenome (GOLD analysis project Ga0209611, IMG submission 187693) | Host-associated microbial communities from peat moss isolated from Minnesota, USA - S1T2_Fc - Sphagnum magellanicum MG (SPAdes) (version 2) | ecosystem: Host-associated > Plants > Peat... | reverse complement strand
CCCAAAAAAAAAACCCTAAATATATGCATTACAAAATCCACTAAAAATTGATGAATCATAAAATAATCAAGATAGGTAAAAAATATATGCACATTATGTGCAATGTTTTATCTTGGAGGTAGATTTTTTGCATTTTTTTCCACCTAAAAAATATTTTTTCAACACATACAAGAATTTTTGGTAAAAGAATGGCCATAATTTTGCCATATTACAGTTGCCAAATTTAATATTTCCATAAAACTTGTCCCCAAATATATGCTTCTCTAACTTTTGCATACAAAAGCTATCACACATGGATGTTAATTCACTCAAGATAACAAAAATAAAATAAAATTCAAACCACCAAATCTAGCAATACAAGAATTTATAGCTCTCATTTGAATGCTCAAGTTAAACCATGCAAGATGGATGGTATGTGGTTAGGAAACACTTTTTCATTAGTTCTTTCACAACTAACCATGGTGGTTAGCTTTCTTCTAGGAAGTGATAAGTTTAATTTTCTTTAATTTTTATTTTTTAATTTTTATTTTCATAAATCGTAAGTTAAGTTTTTAAAAAAATTATTCTTATTATTTATTATTTATTACTTATTACTTCTGACGTACTATTTATTTTCTATTTTTATTTTTTTACCATGAAAATCGTTTTGGTTTTCAAATTTGATGCCTAGTGAAAACTTGGGCGGTTCCCACTAGGTGGTTTTCACCTCCAATGAGACCCGTCAAGTAGGTTTTCATGGTAGTTTTCACTAAAAACCAGATTGAAAACTAGTGCCCATTTTTAGCTGGTGGGTGAAAATTGCCCAATATTGGTATAAATATGGTAAATTGGTATTGGTGTAAGGTGGGTATATAAACCTAATATTAGGTTTGATCCCATACTAGCCTAGTATTGTTTTAAGGCTAGTATTGCCTTGAGTCATACCTTACTGGTTTGTTTTTCAATATCAATTTTTCTTACTAGTATTGTAATCTATATATTAATCTAACACTAGTAGTTACCTAGAGGTGGACGAGGGGGATTTATTGGATAGGTTACCAAAGCAAAACCCTCGTAATTTAATTTTGGTTCATCCACAACTAAGTGAACTCACACTCATGAATGCACTAGTTGGATGGAGAATGATTGAATTGAGGAAAAAATTTCATTGGGTTTTTGTCCTTGTGTTAACCACCATGATTAACACCATGACCCATTTTGGTATTTAAATTTATTTTTGTGCTCAATATTTTCCCTCAACTTACTTCACCAACCCTCTTGAAAAAAAACTACTACCCACAACCTTGCAACGCATGTTGACATGTTCACCTACCTACCTAGTAAACCTCTCGTGTTGCCTACCCACCTACTCACTTGTTTGCCCACTTATCTACCTATTCACTTGCTTACTTATCTACCCATCCACCTACCTACCTAAATACTACCCATCTATCCACTTACCTGGCCTTACCTATTTGACTACTTTAGCTCAACCTATCACAACCACCAAAGATGATGCTAAAATGAAACCACATGAAGATATTGCAAAGAACTTCTCATTGTTTTTTCAAGCAATATTCAAGATCCAAATGAAAATACAAAGAATAATGTGGGTATTATTTTTGTAGGCAATAAATCTACTAGCAAAACTTCTACTAAGTCCACCTTCACTTTGACCCATTTAATGCATAATGTACAATTAATATATTTTATTTATTTTGGCTAAAGTAAAAAGAGGGATTTTTTAACTATTTGTGTTGAGGGAACTTTTATGACACTAAATGGTTTTTGTAAGTCACTTTCTTAATACTAAATAAAATTAAAGCATGAAATATTTGGTAGGATTTAGGGGTTTGTTTCAATTACACATATATAGAGCAAGCTCTATTCGTTTTTTTTCTTTTGAAGGCAAGTGGAAAACAAATCTCCATATAAAATGTAAAAATAATATTTAAAAAAAATTTCATTTATGGTTTTTTCTAATTTCATTAAATTTCAGTTTTTTTCATAATTAGTTTTGGCATTTGTATATAATTGTATGTTTATTAAATTAGAGGAATGCATATACCACTTGTAGGTTTTAAGTTGTTTAATGATTTGGAAAATTAGGGTTTGTAGTCAAATGAAGGTTATGCATTTTTACTCATGTTGGAGCTTTAGTAATAAAGTAAAGGTATTTACATTAGATTCATAATGGTTGGGCATCATTAGAAAAGACTAGTTGAATTACATTTGCAATTTGAAGACAAATTGGAGGTTGGATCTTTTTTGAAGGAAAGTGGAGACAACTTTCAATATAAAAAGTAATTGTAACATTTAATTCTCTTTACATCATTAAAGGTCTTTGTTTCATTAAGATTCATTTCCCCCCCATTATTAGCCCCTCATGCAAATTTTATTTTGTTTTACAAAAATTGACATTTTCATATGATAATTTACTTATTAAATTAATTGCAACTATGCACACACCACTTGTAGGGTTTAGGTTGTGTATTGGTCTAGAAGATTAGGCTTTGTAAACATGTGAAGGTAATGCATTTAACCATGTTTTAGATTTAACATGAAACTAGAGGTTTAAACTTTTTACCTTAGATTCATAATGATTGGGCTTCATTAGGAAAAGCTAGGTATTACACTTGCAATTTGAAAAGGGAAATTGAAGGTTGGATATTTCTTGAAGGGGAATAAAAAAACTTTCAATATAAAAGGTGATTGTAATGTTTTATCCTCTTTGCATCATTAAGGATTTTTGTTTCACCAAGTTTCAATTTTTTTCCATAATTAACCCTTCATGCAAATTGTTTATTTTTAGAAAAAATACATTTACATGTGATCATTTGTTTACTAAATGAATTGTGGTTTGATGCACAATTAGGTTGTGTATTAATGCTTCAAAAGTAAAAAGTTTGTGGACATGTGAAGGTAATGTGTTTTGTTTAATATTAGTATGTGAAATAATAAAGGAAATGAATGTTTCACCATGTTTGAGCTTTAACACAAAAGTTAAAGGTTTTGATATTTGATATTTGTTTTTGTTTTTGTTTTTTTTTTTGCCTGAAGGCATCTTGGAAGGTCATAAACATGGGGTGAACTCCCAAATGTCAAAATATAAAAGTTCAAAATCTTTCAAAATCATGGGTGAATGACATTGATGTACAAATAAAATCTCCATAGATGTTGCACATATACCACATGCACATGTTCATGAATTCTTAGAATGTGAAAGAGGTGATTTGTATCCCTTGGTGGAGTGCAACATACACAAAAATGTGTATGCTCAAAATGCTATAAAAACCCAACAATTAAACACCATCGTGGGCATATTTGGTAGATGTCACATTCCATGCCTTTGTTATATTTTATTGTATGTATGTTGTGGTTGACACCAACATGATAGGTTGTTAAATTGGATGAATGTGGGTATGGTCTAAATGATCATTATAAAAACCCGAACCATTTGTGATCTATCAAACAAGGTTCTTTAACTACATTTTCAATTGAAAAAAATTACATATACAACTAAAGAATGTGAACATATCCTTTTCCCATCGTGAACCCGCACATCCCGAATCCACTATTAGTATGTATTTTTAGGTTTTGCAGATGTCACAATCTCTTGAGGACCACATATGGACTCAATTGAATTTGGGGTACATCATCAAACAAAAATATAACAAACACAAAACAATTTGGTGTGCATGAGTTAATGTAGGGGAAAATATGACAAAAAGTGAATTTATTATGCAATAAAACATTACCTATTTGGGTTATAAACATAATATAAGGAGTTGGCATTCACAATAAAACCCTACCATTTCTATTCAAACATGATCATACAATCACACCAATAATGTGTTTTATTTCCAAGATGCAAGTGAAATTAATCCAATTTAAATCCCATTCATCATATGCATCCAAACATAAACATAATGAACACAAAAGATCATCGTCCTTCTCCACCTTCAAGAGGTTATATTTGGCCACAACCCCACATCCCATGATCTTCTCCAAAGTATTTTACAAACCATGGAATATGCAAGTTTCACAAGGATATGTTTATGTACCTTTGGCACATGTACTTCAGTTCAACCCATCAAATTTTATTACAGCCCTCTTTTTAACATGAACCACAACCTTGGCCTCATTTTCATTTTTGGCATTTATAGATGTTGCCTACAATGTGGGCATTTGTGGCAACATATGGTCTTTTGCATTTCAACCCTTCTTCACAAATGGAAAGGCAACCAAATATGGTTGTTAACATAATTAAAAAATGGTTTTTTATCTACATGTTTCCAAATAAACCACTTGGAATTAAAATATTTATTGCACTCCCCAAGCTTACAAAAAAACCTACCCTTTGACACTTCACAATGCGACGCACCCCCAAATTCCTTGATAGACTCAATTATAAGTCCAAAGGTGAAAACAACGGAAAGATAAGGTGTTAGGGTACGCTCCTTGGCTTGCAGCACTTCAAGTGTAAAGGGGCATGCTAGAACTCTAGGATGGGGACTAGGACGAATGGCAAGTGGGTCAATTATTCACACAGACCTGCACAAATCAAACAACAAGTTGGTTAATGCATAGTTGGAGCACTTTTGGTGCACAGACTCGCCACGCGCAAACACTGACTCACAAGACTCGCCATGGCCCGGATTTGGGAGAAGCCACCACCTTCCCCCTTATATTATTCTTTGTGCCTAGCCATGGGGCCTGCATCCAAATGACATTTTGTGCCACGACTCCCAAGTTGGGAATCCCGAAATTTTCGAAATTAAGATTTTTGCGATTTTGGAAGCCCATAACTTCTTGTGAAAACCTCCAATTGAAGTGAGATTTGAAGAAAAGTTTTAGCCTTCGTCAAGGGCTTTCCAACGATATGTGGCATGCCATTTCCTAGTTTTAGTGAAAACCCATTCCCGACCCTTCTTTTGGCCATAACATATGTTTTGAGTACCCAAATGGGTCATGTGAGCCTATTTTAGACATCTATGTCTCAAGAGCTTTCCAATGGTATAAGGATATTTTCAGTCTTTTGACCTTTACAATTGCCCTCTAAAAATTTAGAAGTCCACCAGGATTCCATTCCCAAAGTGGGAGCCCACTTGGGAGTGTGTGGGTTCATTCCCCGACACTCTCTTACACTCCTGGGAGCATGAAATGTGACTCCTGGGCTACCTTTGGGCAGCACCTCCGCAAGCCTTTACCTTGGTCGTGAACCCAAAGCTAGGGTTGTGACACAATGTGTGTTCCCCTTTATAATGTTACGAAGGTCAATGAGAACATTTGCATCTTCATTTACGCAATATGAAGTGTTACCATCAAAATCTTCCTTAAAGTCCTTGAAATCCTATGAATAATCCCTTGTAATTTGTTCTACCAAAACATGACAATATTACAAAACACATTTCCATTTCATTACACATTTCATTCGCATTTTGCCCAATAGGAAAGGCCTTTCCCACTCAATGTTGGGCAAAATGTGAATGGAATGAATGATAGGGGACATATTTTGTAATAATGTGAAAAAAAAATATTTGACTTTTTAATATGTAAACAAATCCCATTCTCCTTTCACATTGAGAGGAGGGTGGGGTTAAGCTCAAAGCCAAGCTTAGATGAAAATTGTATTTGATGAACATATTGTTTCAATGAAGATGACATTAAAACATGATGTTGTGAAAGTATTGTAACATACATATGATCTAGTAGGTTTTATGCATATGAAGGTATGCTAGTAGAAAAACCAATATTTGCGAATAAAATTTAATTGTAAATGACTCCCACAAATAATTTTACCATTAATTGCATAAATTTAATCACACCCAACATGTAGTTGCAAATCTAATATAAGCATGACATCGATAATTTATTAGTGGATGACGTATTCAATCAAACATATATTCCATCCATACATTACATAATTATTTGTAACTACCTACCACTATTTTCAACTACAAAAAAATTAATTACACACTTTCGTATTTGATTCCTTATGTGATTTTTTTAAAGGAATCAAATTCTATCATGTGAAAAAATGTGACAATTTAAAAATTTTCAAATTTATCCACAAAAGTTTAAATTGGAGCCTTCTAATTTGGATAATTTGGATTCATACCTATGCACAAATTAGATTATGCCACATGGTGAAATGTGACCATTTCTAAAAATTCAAATTTAGGTAGGTAGACCTAGGTACATAAATAGGTATGTAGAAAGATGAATAGCTATGTGAATATATAGGTAGGTAAGTAATTTTTTAAATTTTAAATTTAACTTTTAAGGTCAAGTTTTTTTTTATTGATTTAGCCTTAATGACATTTTTAGAAAAAAAATGTTTGTGTGTTTTCACTATTTCAAGTGCATTTCATTATATAGTTTACAAGATTGAAATGCATGACAAAAAATTTGGAATAAATTTCATAATTGCAACCTTGTTGCAACTAGGTTGTGATTATAAAATTTATTCCATATCTTTTGTCTTTTTTTTCAATGTTTAAACTATATAACTAAATGAGCATAATAAATTTTTTAATCCCAAATTAAAGTTAGATCCTCCTAAAAAGACTATTTACCTATTTAGGTTTTGCCTACCACCTACTTAGTTACCCTACCCACCCAACGTATTGACCTATCGTCCTAACCTAATAACTTAATTAACATATACATATATACATGTAATTAATCTAGTATTTCCTACCACCTAATATCTAGCCGAATCTATTATTTATTAACCTAAGTATTATCTACCAATTATTATTTAGCTCAATGTATTATCTATTAACATAATTTCTACCTACTAATTAACCTAGGTTATTAATTTAAATAATTTGCATTACACTTAAGCTAGACCTATGTGGCATTTATGCTTAGACCAAATATGTCACATGGTAGCTAGGTTAAACCTTGATTAAATTAAAACTTGATTAAACAATGACAAAAACATTAACTAAAATTTTTTGGGGCTAAATATTGACTAAATTTTGGCAAAACAAAAATTTAATTAAGCTTTTTTTAAATGTTGACAAAACAAAAATTTGGTTAAGCATTGGTTAAGCTTTGGTTAAACAAAAACTTGGCAAAAACATTCATTATATTTATATGCAATTATAATATACCATAATTATATTTAAAATAATATTTTAATAAAATATTATAGATGTATCCCTTAATATATGTTTAATATACTCCTAATATAACTAAAAATTATTATTTGCAACTAAATATTGGTTCATAACATGATTAATGATAATTACTAAATTATTCTTGGATGAAAAAAACCTTAAAACCCATCCACATGGAAGTATGAACCTTTGAATAATCACATCATGGTTGTAGGATAGTCACAAATATTGCAAGTGTTGTGAATAGTTGGAAGAATAATCACAAATTATACATAGTCATACTGTAGTTGCAAAATGAATGATTAGAAAATACAAGATTTCTACTAGTAATATTAACATCAAAATAATAGAAAGACTCAATCAAATAAAAGTATCGGACACAATAATTTGTGTAACAAAACCCACCCACCCTTTTGCATGGGGAAGGAGGGTGGGGTGAAGTTAGAGACAATTTGAATAATCTATGCATGGTAGAAAATGTTTTATAATCCACTTTAAACAATTTCCACTATAGTACAAGTATTCTTGCAATGTCATTCCCCACAAATGTAAATGAAATATCTTTCATATCAATACCAACTTCTTAATTGGCATAATTTGTTAGCAATTGGTTGTTGTCATCTCTAACTATATCATAAGCCTCGACCACCAACTTTTCACCCATATGGACATGTTATTGAATTGGCTCATCAACTACAACACTTGTCGTTCCACCTTCAACACAATCCCAAAATTAATCAAAACTTACAAATAAGTGAAACCTCCAATCTCCATTTTTTTAAACATTTGAACTTTGCATTTTTTATCAAAAAGGTATTGCAAAGATATCGTGACCGTAACCCTACACATGAATGAAGGTGTTGCATGTAACCTAAAATTGAACTAGAAACAAACCACAATGCATTGTGGTTTTTACAAGAGAAAATCAAAACAAAAATTCAAAACTCCCATTTCTTCGTTGCAAGAATCATTACTCACCTTGGCTATTGACAAAACCAAAAATTGGAAAAGGCACATGGATTAAGAATTGCATTCTTCGTTAAAATGTTCCTTCATTTTTCAATTTTTCTTCGTGTTCCAATGCAATTAAGCAAAGCTCCAACTTCTTGAGAGGTGGCGTCTATTACAAGAAAATTCAATAAGTAAAACAAGAACAAAAGTCAAAAAATAATTTTTAAAACATTGCCTATTATTGTAACTCTAAAGAATAAAAACAAAATACTATAAAAAGAAGAAAAAATGAAAATTTTGACCTCATCAAAAAACAAAGGACCGCAATTATCCTCATGTTACATTATTTAATTTTCCATGAACAATGTAGTACACAAATGTTTTATTTCATTATTTTTTTTAAAAATTGAAAATTACAACATTATTGTGGTGCGAGGAGTTGAGTAATGTTGTAAAAAGTTTCTTCAAGACAAAACAAAAAGCAAAGAATATGTTATTAAAAAATTAAAAACTAATTAACAATGTAACACGCAATTACAATTTTTAAAAAAAAAACAATAATGGCACATTGTGAGAAATATTGGAAGAAAATTAAACAAAATTTATGTTGCAACAAGTTTAATTGTGAGCTTCTCATAATATAGCAACACTACAATTTTTTTAAAAATACTAAGTAAATGCACAACTATAATTTTTTTAAGGATTTTAAAAAAACATTATTATAATGCAAGGAGCTCAACTTACAACCAAGTTCCTTGTAGCACAACAACATTACATATGTTTTGTTTAAAGATGTTTTTAATAAAAATAATGCACAAATGTTTTTTTAAAAAAATTATAACACATTAAAAAAACCAAGCAAACACAACACAAGCAAAGTCAAGCTCTTCATAGTGCAAAAGCATTGCACAAGTGTTTTAATTAATTAAAAATAGTAAATGTAACATCATTATGTTATAAGAAGCTTGACTTGTAACTTTCAACTCAGTTCTTCATAATGCAACATAATAATATAAGAAAAAACAACATTAAACAAGTTTTTAAAAACGATTTTAGAAACTAAGAAAATTTATTTGCACAATTTTTATAAAAATGAAAAATTAAGAAAAAACAAAAAAAAAACAAATGTTGCATAAAACTTAAAATAATAATAATAATAATATTGTTGCACAACAAGGTCAAAACTTGTAACTAGGAGCCAAAATGATTACTTTAGAAAAGGATTGCAAGTCTTTTTCCCAAAAAAAACTTTTACATGCAAATGAATTATTGAATGAAATTTTTTGTAATGTGTTTTTAAAAATATTAAAAAAATTCCCAATGCATCACATTCATTTTGTTAGTCATTATTGAATAAATATGAATTTTAAAAAATGTGCGAATTTTTTACATATTCAATATTTCAACTTGAAAAATGATCAAAATTTTATGTCCACCAAAAATTAAGATTTCACCTTCTTTAGTTATATTATACTCCAATTTATTCCTTAATACATCATGTAAATTATAACCCATTTATATGTGGTAAAAAACTCTTGAAGCTTTGAAAATTTGAAACATTCTTTGAATTTTTAAAATTTTAGAATTCGACATTCTTAAACATATGAACGCCTTTTGAGTGCGACTAATATGTTCTTATCATCTATATTATTTTGAATGAAAATTCTTTTATTATATGAGTCCTTTTGATAGTCCTTTGCAAAATTGACTCCATTTGACACAATAGGTGTATATTTTAAATGTTCTAAATTAAAACCAAAACTAAAAATTGGATCAAATGAATTTTTATTCTAAGTTCCTTGACATACATATGAGAGAAAAAAAGTAACTTGCCATGATTACTATGGTTTTAAATGGTAATAAGAAAAAATGTTTGATTTTGACTAATTATGTTTAGTATCTGATGTCTTTTTTAGCTCCTAGTTACATATTTTGACCCAACAAGGAGTTTATTTGCTCCTTGCAAGATTATTGTAGTAGATTTGTAGTTTTTAAACTTACACACACACACACACACACACAATTAAAAATAATATTACAAAAAACTTGCAAGTGATGGTGATGATGACACATCGATGGAGGTTGCAATGGAACACAATATTAGTTTGGTGATGGAGTCATGGGAGGAGTTGAGAGGTAAAATAACAAGTAAATGACAATAGGAGCATTCAAAATGGAGGAAATGTTTTGGGTTTAAGTTGAAGGGGGTTGGTAGGAAGGGGTTAGTAATAAAGGGTACATGTAGAAGGGGATTAAGGTGGGTAACAAAGAAAAGGTTTTCTTTTAAAAAAAACTCCATGCCATGTTGGTCTAAGAAAAATAATAGAAAGGATAAAAATGGTACTTAGCCGAGAAGGGGGCTTCATAGTTCATCCAATGGATGATTTCATAAATAGGGAAATGGGGTTGGTGTGTTCATGGGTGCTAGGTCATTTTGATTAATTTCCCATAAACTTATGTTGGTAGGCGTTGCTTGAATTTTGGTCATCATTTGATTATGAAATAATTTATTCATAGTTGATCATGATCATTAGTTTTGGACTTTTTCAAGTTTATTGGGGAACTAAATATTTTCCATGTTGGTCTGTTATTAATGGTGTAATACATGACTTCACATGCCTAATCTTAAGTGTACCATTTCGTTTAGATTTGTATAACATGTGTGTGTGTTTGCGTATGATAATAAACATTTTAGTAGGTAAATATGGCCTAGACTATATTTGGTTGTTAAAAAATTTCAGTTGTCATTATTTGATTTTTATATTACATAGGTAGTGATCCCTTGTCCATTATTTGACCATTTGGCTCCTTGACAAGGTATCATTTGTTGGTAATTAGTCTTGAGTAAATGTGCATGCATATGTCATGTATAATTGGGGGTGGGTGCCAATATTGCTAACCTTGGAAAGGGTGATAAAATGTTATAGTTAAACAACTTGACTAACACATTGGTGCATAATATTTTAGTTTGTGGGGGCCTATTTAAGCATGATATTGCTTGCAAACTTATATGTTTTGGTGTAGATGGTGTCATTGTATTTTGAGGCACAAAAAAAAGGTCATTGTTCAATTGAAATAAAAGTATGTTGCTATTGTCAGTATTGTGCATTACATGGGAAATCATATCGATGTTGCTATCCAAACCCTTTTAACAATGTCCATTGTTCAAAAAATTGGAGTTCTATTATAGTCAATGTATATATATTTTTAGCCTCAGTAGATGTCATTTAGAATATTACAAGCTTGCAAAGTTCATTTAAATGAAAGGGCTGAATATATTTAAGAACATAAAATAATGATGGATTAGCATGTTGTCTCCATTAAAAATTTAAATGGGTTATTGGTGAGTATAAAAGTTTGGTTTTACAAATGATTGAAAAAAATTCTAGACCATTATTATAATTAAAATTAAGTATAAAATATATTTGATATTTAAACAATTATTTGATTAACATTCATGATGTTAATGCTTGAGGCTATCCAAGGATTTCCAATGTTTATTCAAGGGAGGGAGACCTTTATATGTGATTTTATGGTAATGATGATGAAATTGTGTCAGTTTATTTATATGAAATGTATGTTACTCCTCTAGATGTATTTTAGTGATCAATATCAAGCCTTCATAAATGTTATTTGAAGTGACGTTGATATATGTTGTTTTGTTCATTGTTTAGTGGATTGAAATTGATCCACTAATAATATTGAATATGTTGATTTCCACTTCAAGATAAAATTGCGCGTGTTTCACAAAACAAACCCTACCATTGGTGTTTTGAACATGGTGACAATAGAAGATTGGTATGTGGTTATGCAATAATGAAGGGGTGTAATGCACAAATGTAACAAATGTTTTAATTCGTGAGGTTGACAAATGCTTCCCTTTTCAAGAACTTACATGAATTATATTAAGATTATATATGGACCCATTATTGGTTGTAGCTAGATACTAAATTTACATTTTCACAAAAAATTGGTCATTTGCTAGCCTAATATCTACCTTATTAGTTGTTAATCCCCCCTCCATTCAAGATGAATAATTTTTACTTCAACATGTATTTTTCCATGAACATAATTTTCAAAAATAGGTTGGTGCTAAATCCTTATTTTGATTGTAACCCTAGTTCAAAATTATAAGTTTAGCTATAATGGACATTCAACAAAAAAGGAATTTTTTTGAAAGATCATTGGAAAATATGCATAAAAGTTTTTAGAAATTTTCCATAAAAGTATTTGAGGAATATGCTAAAAAATTTAGAAAATTTAAGAAAAAGCCTTGAGAAATATGTTTAAAAATTAAAAAAAGTTTCTTGAAAAATCTTTAAGGAACGTGCATAAATGTTTTTATAAGTTTCTAATAAGATCTTTGAGGATTATGTTTAGAAGTTTTTCAAAGATGTAAAAAACAATGGAAGTTTTGTTTAAAGAACTAATTGTTAATAGAAATTTCTAAAAGATGTATTTAGTGAAAAATACTAAAAGATGAAGTTAGAAAAAACTTTTAAAAAGGTTTATAAAAGAATAATTGATGAAAGCTTTTTAAAAAGATGGTTAATGAAAATATTGAAAATATTATTTAATATAAAAACAATTGCATGGTTGGGTGGACCACTTTTGGAGTAACAATGGCATTCTTTTGTAACATGTGTGATTACAATTAAATTTTTATTATATATGTTAGACTTTGTCAATGGGAACTCATTTTTTGGGTATAGACTTAGATCTAGACATGGATCAATTGATTGTGATGCTTAAGAAATAATTTTTAAAAAAAACATTGGACTTTGATTTGGGTTGATGATTTCATTCAAGGGATTTGGTTTTATGGAAACATTTTAATGATGAAAATGTATTTGAGTTTTTTTTATTATGAAGCAAGAAAAAAAAAGGAGTTATGGACTTTTGTTCAAAGTAAAACCAATTGTTTTTTCAAAAGTTCATAATTTATTGAAAATAAGGTGATTCATGTTGAGATTTTGCACATGTGTTTTACTCAATTATCTTTAAATGTAATATAAGTTTAAAGTATATTTAATTTTCAATATATCCCCATGCATTGTCATGTTGTGATGCAATGTAAAATACACTACAAAATGGAGTGTATTCAAATTCAAATTTAGTGAATGTTTGTTCTTGTCACTTTTTAGTTCACCCAACCATGTACTTGCTTAAAAGTTTATAAAAGGCTGATGAATTTTTAGAAATTTCCATTAAATAATATAAATAAAAGTTTGAAAGACATCACAGCTCAATTTCATCAATGCAAGTTGCAACCTTTATACCCAAATGCATTTCATGTTTAGCTTCCATCATGCTTTGTTCAAATAATAAAGTCATTTAGTTTTTGTTCATTGATGAATTATTTGTTTGTCAAGTCTATGTAATTTTCTTCAAATTGTAGATTTGTGGTCCTTGACATTAGCTAGCATCTAACTAAATATTCATTATCACATTTCAAAGTTTATGAAATTTGTGGAGCTTTCCATTGCTATTGTTTTAGGTAGTGTTGAAGATGAAAATATTTTTAAGATGTTAAATTTTGTGAAATCCAAGCTTCAAAATTGGTTGATGGAACATATGGACCTAGTGGTTTAGATGTATGCAAAAAAAAACTTTATAGGTTTGAGACATTTATATTTTACAATGCTGTTCAAGATGGTGTGAATTCCATATATTATATGGATTACACCCATGATTTGGATCCATGATCTTATATTTGAAGTTGTAATTGAAGGTTACTACTATGGGTGTAATGGAACTCACACAAGAATTGCATTGGGGAATTAGCCTTTGTTAAAACCATAATCAAAACTAAAACCAAAACCTTTGAAAGTGTTAAAATGTTGAACATGGGAAGTTTAGGTTCAATTATTTAGGTAAGTAAAAAAAAATTTGTGAAAAGTTGACAAGTAGATTGAACTTTTTTAACAATTGATCAATTTTAATTAATTATAAAATTTTGTACCTTTACGATTTTCAATTTTAATTTGTTGTATAACTTTGTACGTATATGATTTTCAATTTTATGAAAGGTGTAATACAAAAAGCTAGACCAAGTTTTTGAATAGGTTGGAGGTTTTAGGATTGGAAAAAGATGTGTGAAAGTTAAAACCATAAAATTCAAAAAATTGAAAAACTAGGCTCAAACCTACAACTAAAAAACTCTGCAAAAACATTTAGTGTGAAAATTGGGATTGTAAGTTTTCTTTAAATGAAAGAACCAACTAACATTAATTGCAACAAAATGATGAAAAAATATTGATTATGTGTAAACCCCATTATAATTTCACTAGAATGATACATTGGTATTATGTGCCAATTGGGTTCAATGTAAACTAGATCTTCAAGGCTTGTGAACACAAAATGTATTTAAAATGTTTCGGAATAAAAACATAACACACCTTACGTGCTACCATAGATACAATTTATGTCATTTAAAATTTTCATTTGCTTGAATGAATGAGTTTGTCGAATCAACATCAAATACATGTAACATCTTTTTAGGTTAGTACTTATTTAATTGTGTGTAAACCCATTTGAAACTATATTAAATGTGTGGAGGAAATTTTGTCCATATTCTACAGGCATGAATGTCCAAGGTATTTTGTATCATTTACTGAGAAATTCCTTAAGAGAATTGTCCAATGTTTTCTACAAATAATAGCAAAGTGGCAATAGACTTTTTGGTGCAATTGAAAAGTGATGACATTTCTTCCAAACCAAAACATTCTCGCATTTTGATTTTTTGGGCAAATTTTTTGTAAAAGGACCAAGTATTTGTGACAAAATTTTCCTTGGGGCGGGGGTTGCCACAATGTGACAAATGGACCACCAAAAAAAAACACACAAGATAGATAAGAAATATATGCACATTGTGTGTCCACTAAACAAGGAAATCTTCTAATTAAGTGCAAATACTTCAAAACACACGATCAAATGATATCACAAATGTGGAACACAAGTTCTTGTCCATCATGAAATAACCACTGACCACATACTCGACACCTTGTACCCAAAAAATGCACTTGTCCAATTTTTGTCTACAAATGGTTATTTATTGGCAGAAATGTCTGAAGAGTTGGTTATATACATCAGAGTTATCCATAAATTAAGAAAAACACAGCATCACAACCCTGAGTTTGGTCATACAGAGGGTGAGATTAGAAGAAAAAAACCTGCAAAAAAGTACATTAGCGTTCAAGGAGGGATGAAACTCAGAAAACCATCAATTTTGGTGGTAAACTGAGTTTCGTCCTGTCTTTCCTTTTTCCTGAGTGCCTCCACTGCTGCTGCTACAGATATTTTCACTGCTCGTAACTTGTACAACTACTATAATTAGTCTCAAACCTTGTGCATTAAATGCTGAGTATCAGCATTTCATACTGAGATTTATTACAATGTCTTTACTTTGCGGATACCACTGAAAGAGGGGATAGGGGGTGAAAGGAGGCCCAAAGACAGGGTTTACTTTACGGATAAGTCTATTATGAGCAGCTGGGACACTGGCAACTGAATTATTATTTTCTGTGTCTTATTTCAGTACATATGAAAAAAAGAAGAAGGTTAAAACCTGAGAAGGCCATGATTGTAACATGCACCCACAGAGGGCAAAATCCAAATGGGCATCATGAACATTTTGGAAATTTGCAAGTACTGTGAGTAATGGTGAGTATGGTGAGAACACAAATGAACCAACCCAAGAGCACCAAGTATCAACCCACCATAAATTCATGGAACATGCATGACAAAACTTTGTGACTACTCCTCCTCACTAGAAAGCAACAAACATTTCTTTCTTTGAAAAACATTCTCAAAATGTTGTCTGTGCAAGAGCCAAAAAAAAAAGTGAAAGATTTATTTCATTTCATCTACCCATTTCTACAATTCTTCATGAAACTCTCTCAACTTTTCACCCATATCTATGTCAGAAGTAAAAAGGTTTGTCTTTTATATCTTTTAATGTGGATTTAGGGTTTAGGGTTTAGTCAATAGTCTACTCTCAAGTCTACCTTGCCTGGGTACTTAACTTACTACTTACTTACAAGTTCTCATGTTCCAAGAATTTTTTGTAGCCCTCATTTGAGAGGGCCAGGGTTAAAACTTGCACCCACGAAGGTTACCACACAAGATGGATGGAATGTGGATAGGAAACATTTTTTCATTTGTATGCATGTTGTTGTCACAACTAACCGTCCATGGTGGCCAAGAACTGGACCCAATGGTTCTACATGGACCTGAACTTGGCCTTACAACTAGATCCAACAACAAGTCTTCATGGATTCCAACCTAGTCAAAAACTAGATCCAAGGGGTATTATTGAAGGTGTCTTATTTAGGGTCCAGTTCCTAAGGTTAAGGTAAGTAGGGGCCAAGGTTTTGGGTTTAGAGAGTGTTTAGGATTTTTAGGTTTTAGAGTCCTATGACTAAATTTTAGGGTTTTAGTGTCATAGGTATGGCCTGGTCTTAGTATTGGACTGGTATTGTAACCCAAGGCTGATTTTTGCCTCGTTTGAGGTAGGTATAAACCCGTGTTGTGCAGTTATTTGAATTTAAAAAAAGAAATAGAAAAAAAAACTTCTGGTTTTTTTATTTCTTAAATATTTCAGAATCAAAACAATAATTGGGTCTTGGTTTTTTTTTTAAAAAAATTTTAAGAACACGTGGTTTTCATGAAGAATCGACAAAGAATGAACGGTTATTTGGATATTTGATTTTTATTTTTTTTGAAAATTGTGGTTATATATACTCGCTCGAATTGGGTCTTTGATTCTTTTGAGAATCACAATTATGAAACTTAAAAAATTGCTCTCATAACCATCAAGGGTCTATTCATGTTTGTAATAACCGCCCAACAACATGGGCACAAACCTAATATTAAAATTGACATAAATTTTTTTGGCATGAAGTTGGTATTCTCTTAGGGAGTTCCTACTAGTGTAATATTGCTATAAGGTTGGCATTGCCTCAAGTGATACAAGATGGGTATATGTTTTTTCATACCAATATACAATACTAGTTTGATAATGTATAAACCCTAACTATAGAGAACCGGGTATTTTGGTTTGCGAGTGGTCAGTGAACATTTTTCTGTTGGGTTCCAGTTCCGTAGCTAACCATGGTGGTTAGCTCAGTTGGTATGTATGTTGTTAGTAGGTAGGTTTAGTTGGTACGCTTGTTCCATAGTACAATATATTATGTGGCATTTACCATATTTTGACATCAAAGTAAACATGTGCCATTAAAATTAGTGCTTTTTATTTATGTGGCAAATTTTGCCACCCTGACAATCCCAAAAAAAAAAGAAAAAAAAGGAAATATTCTTTTGCAAGTGCCGCATTTTTTAAAACAACACTCATTCAAATAATGAAAGAAATTTTGGTATTTAAAGAAATGTCGCCACTTTTCAACTATCACAAATTATATATCTTCCCTTTGCTATTGTTTGGAGAAAATTTTGAATAATCTCTTCAAAACTATGATCAATATATATATATATATTGAATCTAACTTTGGATGCTCTCCACCTACTCTTTTTTCATAATTTGTTTTACTAAAAGAAAAAAACTATGGATATAACATGCAAGTGTCAAGGCTCATAATTTGTTTTACTAAAAGAAAAAAACTATGGATATAACGTGCAAGTGTCAAGGCTCATAATTTGCTTTACTAAAAGAAAAAACTATGGATATAACATTCAAGTATTAAGGTTCAAAATTTTGTTTTACTAAAAGAAAAAACTATGGATATAACATTCAAGTGTCAAGGCCATAGGGGTATTGTTGAAGAAAAGCCATATTTTGTTATAATGTTTGGGCTAGGCTTACATTGATAGTGTACCTCAAGACAAATTGTTTGATAAATAGCCTTAAGGATTTTGAATTTCCAAATCTGAAAAAATCATCATAATTCAATGATACATAGATGATTGGAGTTGCAATGGTGGGAGGTGCAACAAAGGAATGTTCTAAGAGAAAAATTCTCTCATTTTAAAACGTAAGCTTCCAAAGCTCTTGAACACCTTTTGCAAATCTTCTTGTTCCTACTTTGATCATATCATTTTGTGATGTTGTGATATCATGTCATTCAACATTAGATTTTTATTGGTTGTGACTTCTTCGATGTTGGAATGATGCAATGATGACATATCAACATATTTTTATTTTTGCAAAATACATATGAATTTAAATTTTTTTAAAAATAAAATTATATATACAAAATATGTTTATGAATTCTTGAATGTCGATGCATCGGAGATTATAATGTCACATGTTGCAATGGTATGAAGTTTTAAAGTGCAACTTGACATCACATTCATTAGGTTCTTCGATGATCTCAATGTTCACTAATTTTTTGTGCTGACATATTTCAATTTAAAATTTTTTGGAATCTAATTCCACATGTTTCCAAATCCTAAATGTTAGGAGTGTTTTACATGTTTTCTGAAACCTAAGTCTTTAAAGTGTTGTGAAAATCTTGTATGGTGTTCAACCTAAATCTTGTGTCAAAACTTGAACATTTGTGTTTGTTGTGCATACTTGATTTGGTGTAGGGTTTTCTCTCTTTGATTATGCCACCCTTTCAAGTCCTTTGCAATCACTAATCCTTTTTGTAACAATGCAAACTTCAATTCTCCAAGCATTTGTTGTGAATAATTAAAAATAATTTTAAAATTGTTAGTTTTTTGTTTGTTGCAATAAATGGCAATTAGTTTTTCAACATTTGTGAATAGTTGCAAAATCTCTTGTTTGGTCATTGGCCATGGTTAATGGACAACTAACTAGATGAAGAAGAATTACATCATTTACTTTTGAACAACCAACCATCAACAAG
>Ga0209611_10006609_pt1 | contig 18887 bp, 19 predicted proteins | sample S1TSphgellanicum_3_FD_187693 | JGI IMG/M metagenome (GOLD analysis project Ga0209611, IMG submission 187693) | Host-associated microbial communities from peat moss isolated from Minnesota, USA - S1T2_Fc - Sphagnum magellanicum MG (SPAdes) (version 2) | ecosystem: Host-associated > Plants > Peat... | reverse complement strand
TTTTTTTGTTGTTTTTTTTGTTTTTTTTGTTTTTTTTTTTTTTTTTTTTGGTCTTTTTGGAGGGGGGTAAGTAAGTTGATTCTCCCTCAGTGATGGCAGAAGAAGGAAAGGAAGAGGTTGATGATTTTGGGTGCAGCAGCAATTGCAAATTGCAGTTAGCAATTTTGGTTTAGATGTTGTAATAGACATTGGGTGTTGTTTGTTTGTGTGATTGTTGCAGTGTTTGATTCAGTTTTTTGTGTGTTTTTGTTGTTTGTTTGTTTGTTGTTATTGTGCTGCACAAGCTCTGTCTCTGTTGTGGTGCTTGCTTTACACTTAAGAGGGTCTAATTCTTCTTCTTCATTTTCATCTCCTTCAAGTTGTCGATATGTATGCAAATTAGGGTGTGGGATGATATGTTGCTATTGTTGTTGTTTGTTGCCCATTGATTGCCATTGATTGCTTTTTGCTGGTATGTGTTTTTTTTCTCTTTTGTGTATCTTTGTCTTTTGGAAAAGTTTTTGCACTCTGGTTTCGTGAGCTTTTTTTTTGGGGGGTGGGGGTGTGTGTATTACAGGTAGACAGAAGCTTGGGGTGAGTAAGCTTTTTCTGTGTTGAAGACCCTAAACACACATAAGCTTCTGCCAATGGTGTATGGAAGGTTTTGGGTTCAAGGTAGAAGCTTGGAGAGTAGTAGTACTGGGTTGTGACTTACCCCCTTTTTTGTGGATGAAGAAAGGCAGGAGCTTCTTACTGGCTGATGATGATGATGAACTAGTAAGATTTCTTTTACAACTGGTGGAGGCCAGCAGCAGAAGCTCATCTCATGGTTGCAGCAGTGTGTGTGTTGGGATGATGTTAGGCAATGACTCCAGCTTTGAGACTGGCAGGAAGAAAAGTTAGTCAAACAGGGTCAGCTGCAGAAGCTCAACATGCTCCTCCAGTGAATTCAGATGACTCCTTGGATTGGGTTTGATTACAGATTGCAGAATGGAATTCTCTCAATTGGGTGGTTTTGCTGAAGATGATGGAATGAGGAGGATCTGCATGCTGATCAATGATGATGATGCAATGCTTCAGGGTTCAGGAAATCAATCTATGGATTCGCAGCTAGCTAGCTGGTGATGTCCTCCAGTGTACCCACCCACCTTTGGCTGTTAGCTCCGATGGGAAGCTTTTTAGGGTTATATACTAAAGAGTTACAAAGATTGATAAGGTGAAAGGACAAAAGGTGGAATCAGCAGATACCAACCTATTGGGCAAAAATCACAGGTTATGAGAAGCTGGGAGCAGAGAAAAATGACAAGCCTGGAATTCAGACATGGAGATTTACAGCAGCAGATTCACAGGTTTTGTGAATGCAAAATGAGGAAGAGTTAGCGAGAGAGAGAGCAGACAATATGTATCAGACCTCAAAATTCTCTGCAGCATCAAGTCTAATGCCTCAACTTGAGGGGGGAAGTCAACCAGCAGTCGAGCCCTGGGCACAAAGCTCAGCTGCTGCTCCAAGTTATTCAGCAGGCAGCCCAGGGGCTTCTTCTGGTGGTGGAGGTACTGGTTCTGGTTCAGCTGCCAAACAACGCTTACGCTGGACACCTGAGCTTCATGAGCGCTTCGTGGATGCTGTCACTCAGTTGGGTGGACCTGATCGTGAGTGTTTTTTCTCTCTTGCAAAATGCAGAACTCTCTCTCTCTCATGCCAAATACAACCCTCTTATGTCTGTCTGGTAAAAGGTGCCTTCTTTTACCAATGTTATGCCTTTATTTTTGAGCTAAAATGTCTGTCTGTCTGTCTGTCTGTCCCAATTGGCAGGAGCGACCCCAAAAGGTGTGCTGCGGGTGATGGGTGTGCAAGGTCTTACGATTTACCATGTGAAGAGTCACTTGCAGGCAAGTTTTCCTTACTGGTATATACAAGTACCAAACTGATGTTGCAAAAGACAATGCACTTGGAAGAGTGAAGAAGTGGGGAGTGAGGAAGAAGACTTCCAGGGTCAATGGGTTCTTACAATGTACATGGGTTTGATTTGAATTTACAAAATGTAGTGAAAGCAAAGTTTTGTCCTTTCTGTGACATTGAAGTTCAAAAACCCAATGTCTGTGAGTGATAGATACATGTGCAAGACTCTGACCTTTTATTTCTTGTTTGCACTCTGCCACAGAAGTACCGGTTGGCTAAGTATATTCCAGACTCTTTTTCAGATGGTAAGTCTCTCCAAGCCAATTTCATTGGCTGAGCAAATTGCTGTCGGTTGTTTGATTTTTTTGTCCTTTGTTACCACTGCACCACTTATTGGGTTTTATTTTGGGTAATTGATCACATTGGGGATACTGGGTGTATACATTCTGGTTTCCAGGTGGTACCTCTGAAAAAAAGAAGAATCCTGCAGATCTGTTTCCATCTCTAGATGCAACATCGTAAGATTTCTCATGCTGCTGACCTGTTTGACAATTTTTTTTCTTGTGATCTAGGCTACTACTTCAAGGAGTACCCTAGTGGAATTGTAGTGACAATTTGCATTTATGTGGGCTCATTTGTTACCAATGTTGCTGAAACAAATAAGTTAGGCTGAAAGGCAAAAAAAGGTGGGCTCATGTGTTATACCAATGTTTTGCAAAATGTTTACCAGGGGAATTCAGATTACAGAGGCATTACGTATGCAGATGGAAGTCCAGAAGCGTTTGCATGAACAACTTGAGGTACCTCCTGCTCATGTGTTCCTGTTGGTGGCCCACTTGGTTTGGATAGCAGATCATAACACAACTGCAAGCCTGTACACCTTATCTAAATGAGGGCAAAAGAGGGAGTGGATTGGGCATGAAGAGGGAGTGAATTGGGCAGAAGAGGGATTGAATTGGGCATGAAGAGGGAGTGGATTGGGCATTAAGAAAGTGCTCTATCTTGTATGCTTGAATTGATTGTCTTTTAGAGGATAGAGCAAGTTCTGATGATCATCATCATCATACTCCTGATGTTTTACAGGTCCAGCGAAATTTGCAACTGCGCATTGAGGCACAAGGAAAGTATCTACAGCAGATTATTGAAGAGCAGCAGAGACTGAGTGCTCTTCCCAGCACTCCTGTCGCTGCTACCAATGATGCCGGGGGGGAATTAGCTGTCATCGCCCCAGCTTTAGAATTGCCAGAAATTGGTGATGTGGGTGGTAAGCTGGAGAGGAAGTCCTCATTACCAGATACAGCAACAACACCTGAGGTGCCATGTGATCCAGCTGGTAGTCTGGTGCCAACAACTCAAGCTTCTAGACTCAGCTCACAACCTCCTCAAACTGAGTACGTTGTTGAACAGAAGTATGTTGGATCATGAAGATCTGGACGGCTGATCCCAATCACAAGCGCTTCCTGGGGGGCGGTCAACAAGCTCCTTCAAAATGATGCAGCTTAAAAGAAGGCACTTTGGCAACAACAGCCCTCACATGCATGCATGGAGAAGAAAGTGGGAAGCGCTTACAGCTGTGGTATGTCAAGAGAAGACCATTTGCAACTCTTCACAAAAATCTGACATCTGTGGATGCATCCAGCTCCCAGTTTGAGACGGACAGAGGTAATTGGAGGGGAGTGGTGGGGGTCTCAATTCTGTGGTGGGAATCTCAGTTCTTTCTATCAAGCTGGAATACATACATGATGCTTGCAGGAGGAGGCCCTATGGCAATGATGGGCAGAAGCCAATTGAAGCTTTTTTTTCTAAGCTTTTTTTGAGGGGGGGCTTCATGCTTTGACTCGGGTTGTGAGAATTTTTGTGATTTGGGATCTGTTCATCTACCTTCAGCTCTGAGGGCGAAGGTTTTTTTTTCCTTGCATGGTGGGAAAAAAAGAGGAATTGCTTTGAAAGTATTTGTAATGTATTTGAGGTGTTTTTTTTTGTTTCCTTTATGTTTTCAAATGGGGCTTTGTAGCAGATAATTGCTTGTTAGTCATTGTTTAGAAAAAAAAAGTGGTTCTTTTGAATAGCTGAAATGGTGGAGGAGATGGTGGTTGGCTGGCAGCACATTACAAATTGAGCACAGCGTTTGTGTTGTATGTATTTGTTATGGACCAAAAATTGTTTCTCCTCTCCAACTTGTTGTTGGAGTTGGAATGGTTGGTTCTCTTCCTGTGTTTTATCATCTTTGCATGATCATGGGTTGGTTCCAGTGTTGTTCTTGGTATCGACTTTTGGACATACCAGCCTGTTCCTGGTATTGGGTTTCCATTTTTTTCTCATAGCCTTCCTCCTTCATGAAGGAGGAACATTGAAAAAGGATTTTTACTTTGAATCCAGGCCTTAAAAGTGCTCTTTTGTTGCTGCCCATTTCTGATGCCACTCTTTTATCTCTACACCAAGGATGATTGCAAACTTCCATTCTTTTTTGAGCTTTCCTCCGATACTGCTGAGTTCTTCTGCCACTCTTTTTTATCTCTACCAAGGATGATCATCACTTCCTGGTTTTTGGAGCTTCACTCGATTAGAACATCAGCTCTAAGAAATCTCACTCATCACTTGGGCTTTCCAATGGTACCAAAAACTTCCCCTAATTTTCCTAAAATATTTAGTTTTGATTTTGTTAAATTTTCTTTGACAAAATTGTTCAATATTCAATATGTTTTGCATAGGTTTTTTCTTCCCCCCCCCCATTTTGTGATGTTGCTTCAGTGGAGATAGTCAATAAGTATATTTAGCCAAATTTGCCAATTTCAAAATATGAAAGTGTAAAATCTTGAGCATCCTTTCATATTGTAGGCAATTGTGGCTAATTTTTTTTTATTCTGTTTTTTGGCAAATTTTTTTTAAACAGAGAATTTTTAATTGAATATTATTTTTTGAAAATATGTCTCACAAAATGGCAATTTGGGGGTTTTTTGTTGATTTTTAAGTCTTTTTATGGCCTTTTTTTTTCCAAAAACAAGAGAATTATTAATAAAATATTATTTTTCGAGAACATTTCTACAAAATGGCGATTTTGGGGATTTTTTTATTTTTAATTCCTTTTTTGCCCTTTTTTTTCTCAAAAACAAGAGAGAATTTTTAATAAAATATTCTTCTTTGAAAATATTTCTCACAAAATGGCGATTTTTGGGGATCTTTGGTCAAAAAAATTATTTAATTTTTGGCAATTTATTTTTAAAAACAGAGAATTTGTAGTAGATTTTTTTTTTTTTAAAAATCAATGGTCTTGCATTGTAAGTCTAAACACTACCAAACCACCTCAATGGACCGTCCTTATGGAGAGCTATCTAACAATATCCAAAGCATGACAAGCAAAATCATGGTTTGGAAGATTTCAACATGACAAACAAAACAAAACAAACAAACAAACAACTTCCTTTAATAAATAGACTAAAACACATACGGGATGCCACGATTTACAAATTCTTAACATGGTTAACAAAACATCCTTCCCTAATTGCATAGAATATCATAACATTTGGCCAAGGTTTAAGGAGATCTCAATGTGACAAAATAAACAAAGTACCTTGCTTGTTTTATAGTAGGATATTATCCGGTGCTATTGGACTTGCATTGGGTTTCACAAGGTTTCATTAGGGTTTGTGGTCCTCAAAAGTTGTTATTTGTTTAGTTATTTATTCAATAGAAAGGTAACCTTTTTTGCCCACTTACACATCCTGGAAGCCTCTAGTTGCAAAAGGCTATCTTCAAACTATTTAAATACAACATTGTAAAATACATAAAGCTATTCATGTTGTAAAAAATTGTGCTTGAAGTTATGGCTCATAATAGAGCCCTAAAAGCCTTAAACCCTAAAAACCATGGTGTGGAGGGGGGAGGGAGGGGGATGCACAAACATGATGATTGTGGGTTGGCACCCTTGTGATACTTGTCTAATGAAAGTTGTCTAGTACCCTTTGGGTATTGATTGGTTGTGAGACTCCATTTCTTTTCAATATTAAATATAATTTTGATGAAATTTGTGCATTATCTCTATAGCATGCTAAATCCCTCTTGTGGATGATCACCAGTGTGGCTACATAACAAATTCATTAATTTAAAAATAATAAAAATACTAAAACCCTAGGGTCTCTAAACGGCCTCTCTAAATTGCCCATTTTTCAACACATAAACAATATGTATCACATGGATGACAGATGATGGGATGATGGGAGGATGGATTATGATATTCATTCCGATGATTTGGATTAATATATTAATGGATGATGATCTTCATCTTGAACAATTTGATGAAATCTTCTTTTTTCATGTTATTCAATCCCCAAAAATATTTTATATAAAATGACCACCAAATAGACAATGATATTTCATTCACAAAAGAAAATCACTTAATCACTAAATAACCCACCAAATAAAATCATGCCTATTCCAAAAATGTAATAAAAATATCCACCAAATGGATGATAAATCTTTCCTTCCAAAAACCCAATCACTACCATTTATTAAATGTCGCCATTTAATGAACACCCAATATAGCTTATTGATCCCAAAAAATGACTCAAATAATGTTTTGATCATGTGATTTGTTGTTTGCTATTGTGATCAACAATTTGTGGAAGAATCAAAAGCAACCCCATCATCAAAACAATACATATTTTCTTAGTATTTTATTTTTCCTTTGCAAAGAAGGAAAGTATTGGAAAGTATTGTACAATTTTGAGAGAGAGAGAGTGTGTGTGTGTGTGTGTGTGTGTGTGTGTGTTTTGGAACCAATGTATAATTTTAATCCCTATTATTTACATATATCATATATTACATACACAAAAGTCACCCAAGAAAACATGGTAACTTCATCATGAAATTTGGCTCAGGATTGGGGAATGCATCAAAATATTTTTTTGGCTTGGAGTCCTAAGACGTGTTCTAGAGACTTCCTCCTTGTCCTATACATCCCAACCCCAAGTAGCTTAGGGTCCTTATGTCATGGGCCCCATGTGACCATGTCCTAGACCCAAGGTCACCTTGTAGTTACTAGTGTTGGTTGGATATGTAGAAAAGTTTGTATATGAACATGTATAAGGGTTGGATATGCATGAAATCATATTCGAAAATCGTTTGGCTTTTGATATTTAGCTTTATCCATTTGAATGATTATACATATCCTTTTAAGGAATATAAACTTCATATCCATATTTAGGAGGTAAGGTTTTTAAGGATGCCATGTATGACTTTGTGTTGAATAGATATTTATATGCATGAGTTTTTTGGTGTGTGGAGTTAAGGTGTTGGGGGTGTTTCTATGGACCTTCTTTTTTTGGGCAACTTGTGTTACAATGGGCAAAGTTCTTAACAGAGTTGAAATTTAATTTCCCTACAAGTTACTTGATTTTCAATGTTTGAATTTTCAATGTTTTTTATTTGAACAACTATTGTATGAAATTTGCTATACATAATATGTATGCATATTTAGAAGTTACCTTCAATTTGAAAACCGACAAATACATAATCACCAAGAATGAATGAAATATGTTCATGGATGCATAATTGTCTTTGCGAGGAAATTTTTGAAATTTTTGAATGCATATTCTTTTGTTAAACTTTTAAAAAACATATGCCCTATTAATCTCTTCTAGACTAATCTAAAATACCACAATTGGCCAACACTAATAACTGCCTACCTAACTTTTTACAACCTACCTACCTACTACAATATTTTTTTTTGAAAAAAAAGTTTTAAATGAATTATTTTAATTTGACTAGTCAAATGGTTTGTTCCATTGATCTGTCAACCAAAATGACCAATCAAATAGTCTATTGTGCCACTAATCAAAATGACTAGTTGAATGGTTTGTTGTTATGCTAGTCAAAATGATCATCAATCACACTAAACATGTTGAAAATTGACTTTTCCAAATGATAAGATGGGCCTTTTGATGATTATCCAAATGGGGTTTTTTTTTACCAATTTCCCCTATCAAATAAGTTTACTAGCTCTAAACAAGTTGTCAACAAAATATGAAATTTCGCATTTCCCAAAAAAAAATTAGGCATCAAAAAAATAATTCATATAAATCAAACTTTCTAGGTGGAATGCTAAGAGGACTTGAAGTTTACAACTATTTTACATGCTACTTGAAGTTAATGGATATGACGGTTCCACAAGGAGGAGAATTGGCATGGTTTAGGGTTTAGGGGAAAGGTTTCAGATTCACCCTAAACCTTAAACCCATGTTAAAGGTGATGATCTAACATGTGAGAAATTTTGACAAGGTTATGATTACACTCACCATTGTGCTACCTTCAAATTGTTATTTTGAACTCCATAATCTCTTAAATATGGTGGGACTATTTCATGCAATGTTAGTACAACCTTCTTGGTATATTTCCGAAGGATATCAAGCTCTCAAAGTTCTAATACTATCTTAACATCCACATTTATGTACCATATCCTATACAACGCTTACATGCAATTTAACACCAAAATGACACATCATTCTACAAATAACACTACCATTTCACCAGAAACATCATCAACATTAGGACATTAGCCAATTACTACAAAAAAAAATTTACACCACCAACATTAGATGATTAATCAACACAAAAAATATTTTTACATTTCCGTGAACTCCATGAACATCAACAACAAAACATCCACAACAAACTTCATGTGGCAGGTCAAGCATAACCAATTTTCATTTGGATCTGTCCACCTTCACAAAACAAAAACACAATGTATGAATTACCACTAAAATAAAATCACATTTTGGATGATGCCAAATGCCAAATTGATAAAAATCAATGAGAAAACTCCATAAGAATATTTATCAAATATGTGACAAAAAAGTCCCTTGAGTTTCAAAATCTCTATTGCATCCAAGACTCACATTCATCTAGCCACACCTTTTATATTATTATTATTTCATTGCGTTACAATTCCCTAATTCATGAAAGTGGGTTCACAAATCTTCAAATCCCCAAAGTTGTTGACAAGACATAAATTTTTAATCCCCAAGTTCTAGTGAGGAGGATACTATAAGGGCTTATTGGCATGGGGTGTAGATTTTGAGGTGATTTTAGGATGACATGCTTTTGTTACCTATGTACTTTGTTGGGGTGCTTTGGAAATGCACTTCAAATTGACATACGTAACGAGGATTTTGATGGTGTGGACACTACACCAAAGGATGATGGTGCCCTGGATGTATATGATGATACACCTGTCATTGCATAAATATAAATACATCGTAAACTTAACATGCAACAAATTAATAATGAAAATTGTGTGAAATTTTTTCATTCATAGATTCCTACATTTTACATACAAATATCATGTGTTGAAAACATGTTCAACATACATATAAATGTGTCAATGGATGAAATATTAACCTATGAATGAATGAATGTGACGCGCTCCCAAGTCACGGGGTGAAACCCACTTGAGAGTTTCACAAAGTCAAGTTGCGGAAAGTTGAGACTTGAAGGCACGCTCCCGGCTTCCAACTCTAAAAAGGGGTAGAGGGTCGAGTTGGGAGCCCAGGGATTAGACTAGGAAGAGGGACTAACTTATTTCGTGTGAATCTGCATCCAAAAACCAACCACAAGAGGTTAGTTTAGCATTCGGGACACCCTTTGGTGTTGGGACTTGCCACGGGCACTTGGACACACAAGACTCAGCACGGCCCGGACTCGGGGGAAGCCACCACCTTCCCCCTTATAGTATTCTCTACGGCTGGTCGCGGAGGCTACATCCGAATGGCACATTTTGTTGGGACTCCCGAAATGGAGTCCCGAAATTGTCCCGGCTGGACTCCCGGAACTGTGAACGACCATATCTCCTCGCCCCGAACTCGGATCGGGACGAGTCTTGAATCAAAGTTGTAGCTCCCGTCAAGATCTTTCCAACGCCGTGTCGCACTCTCAATTCGGACTTCGGGAACAAGTCGATTCCCGACTTTTAGTGGTCGGGAGTCAAACTGCCAGTTTGACTCCTGACCCTTCTTTTGCCCATAACTTGGGCTGCAGATGTCCGAATGGCCAATGCGAGGCCATTTTCGATATCTACGTTTCAAGAACTTTCCAATGACACCAAGAACGCCTCAATGCGAGGTGTTTTGGACCTTTTTGTTGAGCTCTGAACATTCGGGAGTCCCGGCGGACTCCAAACCTCCAACTTTTCCAAGTGTTGGGCTTCACCCCCACGCTTGGCCAAAGTGGGGTTGCGACAAAATGTCACACAAATTTCATCTTCTTATAAATTTGTGTGTCAAATGTGTTTTTTATGCATGACATCAATGCATGAAATGTATTAATTATGGATGAACGAATTTTGTATGATTTTCATTTCTAAGTTGTGAAATGTTAAGTTTGTGTTGTAGGTGAAGTTCCAATTGGATTAACACCCACGAAATGGGACTATGGTATGCATAGGACCAAGCGATTCAAATGGGAAAGTAATTCCCTTTTGCAAATGTGGATGGATGGATGAATACATGTGGTGTTTTGCCTATAGAAATGTGACGGCCTTGTGCAACATGTTCACAAGGGATTGAGCCATTTGGGGTTTGTTAGATTTATAATTGGTCCCAAACATGATACAATTGGCAATTAAGGATGCAGTTACAAGTTTAACATCTTAAGTCTTAGTGTTTAGTGTATGACCAAATGCAAGCAACATTCAACATGCCTACACTTCAATTATCACCATTGCCCCTCATGGGGTTTAGGTATTGGTGGTGTTTAGATTTTGTTAGCCCATTAAGTTTGACAACATAACACAATTTGTATGTTTTGGTTATGATTAAGCACCTCTCGAAGAGGCTAAAGTTGATGTCATTCTGAATCACAATAATGAAAGTGTTACTTATGCATTTTTGGATAAATTGTTCAATAGATTTGGGGTTTTAACACCCAAGATACTCACCGACCAAGGTATGAAATTCCATGAGGAGTTTTAAAAGTTATGTGAAAAGGCACTAATTGACATTGCATAAACTCATGAAACCATCCTGAAGCAGACAAGTCAGTTGAATGGATTGTGCAAATGGTGAATCAACATTGGTGAAATATGCATTCCAAAAGGGCCATATTCAAAATTGGGACTTGTAACTAACATGATTAGTTATGGGGTATAAATTCATTTTATATACCTTCCATTCATTTTTTTCGCAATATTTTTTATTGTTTAGTCATGAATTCTAATTATTAGTTTTAATCCAACAAGATGCAATGGCAATAATAAGCTTGGATGATCTTAATGTGTGGATTTAGAATGTGAATAACAAGCTACCTTATTCTAATGTGTTGTGCCCATGGCTATGGAAACTTTGGCACTTGCCCAACATCGGAATAAAGTGAATGCACAATCAACTAGCTCAATATCAACAAAAATTACACTCCTTTTATAAGTCCATACAAGATTATTTAAAATGATTCAAATGGACATGATTGTTACTTTTTTAAATGTTATTATTTTAGTCTTTGAATAATACATGTTTAGTCACCTACAAACCTTCCCAAATTTATATGAAAACTTGTATTTAATGAAGCTAATGTCATTTTTAAATTTGGAAGCTTTAAAAGGAGAACCCACAAAGTCCATATGAATAATGACCCGTGTAAAGCTTTCAAAAACATATTTTTTGGGACAAAGAAATTGAAAAACAAACAAAAATTGCAATTCACATGGACTTATGAAAATATGATCAAATGTTAACCATTCAAAAGTCTTTAACTATTAAATGGTCAAGGTTTTCCAAAAAAAGATTCCTCATATGAATTTATCCTTTTGTATTACATCATATATTGAATTCCAATAACAAATTTGGAATGTGAATCAATATAATATTTTCCATTTTGTGATGTTCCAATCATATGACTAGTCCATATTTTTTAATTTCAAAAGTCCACTACTACTAACAAATGAATTTTCTATCAATAAATAACCACATAATTCTTTCCATAACGAAGTTGTAAGTTTAGATCCAAATCCAAATAGTATATCTAAGGATATATTAATCACCAAATGCATTTGAATAAAGGGTACCCAGGGGAAAAAAATCATTTCGTCACAAAAGTGAGTCATTTGATTTTACATCTCCCCAATACATTGCATTATGCCATTATTCATGAAGGTGATTATCAACCTTGGATTTGTAAAGTCGAGCCATGGGATTACATGTATGTGCAATACATTGATTACTTTGAATGTGACTATAAAATGTTTTATTTTTCAAATGCAGAAGTTTCTACCTTTTAGAGTGTTATTGTTGGAGGGTTGAAATGGTCAGATATGGAAGGACCATGTGTGTAATTATGTGTCATACCAGCTTCCCAATGTGAATGGCCAAATTTATCCATCTTTAATAGTGGTTCATGTTGACCTATGATGTATGTTATGTGGGTAATATTTCAGAGCCACCATTATGTTGATTTGTGATTAGTGTTTTCGGGGTTGGCATATGCGATGTTTTATGCCACTTTTGGAAGAAGTGTTAATTAGCAAATGGTGTTGCCTTAAGTGCACCAAATAGACTTAGGTTCTTAAGGTTGGATAATAAAATTAACTCACTAGTAAAAAAAACCCCCTTTTGCAACTATGTTTTCAATTACATCTTGATTATAAAACATAGTTGAAGATGACAAAAATAGTTACAAAGTAGTTTTTACAACTAAAAAATATTTTTCTCAACTACAAACCAAAAAAATTAACAAATACAAGTCAACAATGACATTCTAGTTGAAAATGTTTGCCACATGTCAACACCACATCAATAGCCATCACCAACCATTTTAGTTGCAAACTATCTTACCAACCTTGTCATGAAATGTTATCAACTTCCTTCGACTAGTGGATGAACTCCATCCATTGATTGCATATGACATCATCAAAATATTCAGTTGCAATTTTGACTACATTTCAACTATGTCAATTTAACCAATGATGTGGTGACACATGGCACATTCAAAGCATTCCACCATTGATTACCCATAGTAGAAATTAAGTCAAGAGGTCAATTATGTTGCAATTACAATGGTGAGATGACATGTGTTGTAATTTAATAAGGTTTAGGGTGGACCAATAGTTTAATGCCACTTGGCATAACCTAAGCCTATAAACATACATGGTGCCTAATCATAGGCAACCACTTAATTACCAAGGGATGGGTTAGGTCTAAAACTTTGCCCCCTTGTCTAAGCTTAGATTAAAGTTAGACCTACGCACCTAAGCTAAAGCTAAACATAGGCATTAAGTTAAGACAATACCTAAGATACAAATAAAGTCCTATTCATTTAACTTAGCCTTTAAGGTTGGGCATTTTTTATTTGCTCATCCCAAATGGCTATAACATTTTCATGTTTACTTTGGTTCTCCCTACTCCTAGCGCATTTGGTTATATAGTTTAGATTATCAAAATGGAAGCCAAACCATATCGGACAAATATTTGAGTTTCCACCATGGGAAGACAAACCTAACAACACACATAGGCCTACAACTACAAACTTATAGATCTTTGTCATTTCTTGTCTAATTTGAATGATGTAAAAAGTTACAAGAATGTTAAGGCAAACTCCACATTATCTCTTTGATCTCTAGAAGAAAAGGAGCAACACAAAAGAAGCATAAAACATGTCAAAATCAGATAAGGTGTTTATCCCAAAAATGACCCATTATTTTATATTATCATATATTATTCATTTTTTATTCAATTTGAGTGATCTAAAGAGCTATGGGTGCACCAAGTTAAGCTTTACTATAGTTCTTTAAGCTTCAAATGCAAAGAACCAATGGAGAAAAACCACAAAAAACATAAATGTACTAAATTGGAATGTGTGAATTTTATGCCTATGACTGAACACTTACCTCACCTACTTTCAATGCCCATATCGTTTTCATTTTTTATCTATTTTGAAGGTGAAGCATGCTAAATGTACTTGGTAGTCTACTTGTCAAACTAACAAAAGGTAGATCCAAAACCCATCACAAAATTATTATACATGCAATCTTTTTAGTTGAATGATTATTAATAAGATATATTTTCATTATTATGCATTTATTTAAAATATCACATTGTAAAAGTAGGTTTTAAGTATATTTTTCTAAATATAACTAACTTTGAAAGCTTTTTTTTTGTAGTGTAATATTTGATTTAAATAAGTATATTCTATCAAAAAGAAAGTAGATGGGTTTTTTGGTGATGCCTTTTAATACACAATGGTCTTTATGTTGTAATTTCATACATGTCTGTTTCATTAAATTTTTTTAATGAAAAAATATGTTTGAACATCATATTGACAAATCAATTTCAAACATATTTGTTACCTACTTTTATTATTTAAAAATTATTCAAATTTTGTATTATGTTTATAATAAACTCAATTAAAAGCACAATGGTTTGAAGATCAAATTTAGATAAATCTTAATATACTTTCTGGTATTTTGATAAAAAATTGTCTTAATTTCAACTTCATTTTTGTTCATCAAATTTTTTTGTATCCTTTACCATGCTTACACCCTTGAGCAATTCAATGGTCATGGCTGTTCCAAATTGAGCTTTAAAAACCATTTTGAACTTGAAAAACAAAGGATGTATTAAGATTTAAATTTTTAAAATAATTTGAGTGTATGGTGGTCAATTACTTTACCCAAGTTGCAAACTATAATAACATAATTGCAACTCAACTAGTTGCAACTAATTTACAATCTAATTTTAACTTAATTAAACTTAGACCTTAACTAATAGTTCAATTTAAGTTTAGTTAATTATGCCAACTACTTGTAGAAAATATTCAACCGTTTTTTGAATTCCATAATTTAATAATTGATTAAAATATAATAATAATAATAATAATATCATAATTTTAAAATTATACATTTTATATGGTGTGAAACCATTTTGTTTGTCTAAAATGTTGTTGTATTTGTTATGTAATGTTTTTTCTTGTTAATGAGGTTCAACTTTTTTAAATTTTTATATTGCATATGATGTATTGATATTGTATTGTGCAAGGAACAAATGTAACCAAAATAATTGTCTATGTTTCTCCTTCCTTGACACATACATACTTGAAATGAAACACAAAGACTAATTTTAGTGATAAGTAATGAAGGGTGTTTGCAAGGTAGGGTGGTTCATTTTTTATGTCGCAGTATAATTTTTTCCAGAGTGGTGTGCGTTTACATGCTATTAACATGACATAAAAACAATAATTTTCCAAACTTGTGGCTAGATTTAGATTATCAATTTGAAGAAGAAGACATCTATAAAAAAATTGCAACATATATACACCAAATATATAGTAATGGATTTTTGAAGTTGAAAAATATGAATTGGTTTATTGTTTGTGCCTCTATACACATGCATTTTTGTGTATGAATTTTATTTGGAATATATTATAGGGATTCAATATATGTTATGTTAAAACAAAAAGAACATATGTGCAAAACAATTGCTAAAAAAAAGTTAACCAAAAAAAAGTTATGGACTTTTGAATGGCCTAAAATGAGCCATATTTTCATAAGTCCATATCACAATCATTTTTGGGTGGATTTCAATTTTTATTTTCTTAACATGTACGTTAAAGAATTGTTTAAAATTGTTATTCTTCATATGGGTTTTTTAGTTCATTAACCACCATGTAATTGAACCCACTAAATTAATGATATCAATATAGACTACCATTTTAACACTACCGTATGGACTTTTAAGGAGTGGAGTATCTACCAAAAATGAGCCACCAACTTTGAGTGCATACACCAATAATGAGATAGAAAATGACCAGGTTCCTAAAGGTTTCGACATAACCAAAACGAATGGTTCTTTGATTTTTATTTTATTTCAAATAACCAAAGCCAATAGTTTTCTGATTTTGAAATATTTAAAAAACCAAAACTAAATGATTTTTTGAAAACTCAAATTATTGCACAACATTCATCAAAACAATGAATTTGGCTTTGGAGCATAATACAATATCTCTAAATGAGTATTATCTACTAGGGTCCAAATGACATACAATGCACCAATGTAAACATTTTGCATTTAGGACTAGTGTCCTTTTTGGGGTCCTTTTTTTTCAAAAAAATGTTTTCCTAAAGAGGAATTTTCAAATGATTTTTTTTGAAACTTTATATATATATATATAGTTGCCCCAATATGTCTTTTTTTTTTTTACAATAAAATTTAGAAAAATACAAATTTTTGAAAGTGCACAAATTTTACCAGATTTTGTGTTTTTTTGTCTTGAAAATTCGTCATAATTTCAAATCATACCAAAACATGTTAACACTTTCAAGCTTTATTTTTTATGTTATAAGCTACAAGCTTTTTTTAAACAACATATACATTGCATCACATTTACATGTCGAAAAGGATTCATGAATCTTTTTTAAACTTTAATTTTTGGTAAAACATAAAATTAGAAAAATACAAAAATTTGAGTGTTTTTTAGATGTGTCTAATATTAGCCTATTACTATAAAAACATTGAGGATGAAATACATTATATTATGAAAATTAAAAGGCCATTTATGAAAATAGTGTCATTGAATGAAATTGTTAAACATCCTTTATTCAAACCAAACTTTGTTACTAGAATTTTGTTTGATTCATTTTAGATTTTTCAATATCCATATTATTCAATAAACACAACTTTTCATGATTCACATGCCATTAAAGTGGCACCACATAGACAAATGTAATAAAAATTGTAGAAAAGTTGACATTTTGACATTAATTTTGGCTTGTTTGAGCTCATCTACACCCACCATTTAAAGGAAAAGACATAGTTTAATACAATACACACAACACAAGAATTTGACTCATTGATGCATCTAGCAACATGTAAATTCGAGTCACAAATTTCTTACCAACTAAGCATTTAGGATAAAACATTAAGCCATTTTCTCACTCATCGACAATATGAACCAAAGATCTATTTGAAAGCAAAACAAAAAAAGTTCAATAGTGTTATTGGTTATCGTAAATTTAAACATATTTTGTAGCATGCAAATCAATATGGCTTTACTCAAGGGCATTCTTTGTGGAAAACCTTAACAAAACATGTGCATTCCAACAACTTTTGTGATGCAAGCATATATTAGTTTTGTTGTGCATCAAATCTCCCTTGTGAAAATATTTTGAAACATCAATTACCTTTTGTACATCATAGTTCTAAGGCAATACACATTGTATGGCATTAGGGTTTTCATTGCCCATTCACAATTCATCACCATTTAAGTGCAAATACTACAAACAAAAATGAAATTGATTCACAATCCACAATTGTGTTGGTGTTTTTGTTATATGTGAACTTTGTTGTTGATTAGGAATGTTCTAAAAAAGTTCAAACTTCAAGGATTACAATGAACAACATGGCAAGCTTACCCCTTGCCCTAAAGTTTTCCAAGATCATTGAATATTCTTTGGCATGTTGTCATGTTCAAGATTTTGTACAAAACTCTTGCTTATAATTGAAAATAGACCATAGAAACATTCTTTAAAAAATCTTGGTTGTTTCCCTTGTTACAAAGGAGAACTAACTACCATATGGACTTTGGTGGCAATGTAATTCTCATAGAAGGAGCAAATCACCACCCAACCATTTGCAAACATTAAATGACCTGCACCAAACATCCAACCCCAACAATTAACAACTTCTACACCTACTAAAAATTGACATCTTCATCATGATTTGTAGATGGGCTACATGTCAATTAAAAATCCAAAGATACAATCTCTTGTTGTGGTTCCACCTTTTTGCCCTATCTTTGGGGCATTTCAAAGACACTATAATTTCCTGAGTATAACAACATATGCATTATCTCCACTTTCATAGAACAAAAAAATTGTTTTATAACACATCCTTTAACATCATATGAACCTAAATATAGTTCACACCTTTCAAAACCATAACTTCTTGAATTTACCTTTAAGTTTTGGTAATGAACAATAGCCCTCAGCTACAACATGTGGCCTTGCATGCAAGACATAGTAACATAGCAAGTAAGCAAAAATGTTGCCCAAATCATTGTTAGTGAAGTCCCTATGGTCAAGCTCAAATTTAATATTAATGTCAAGTTGCAAAAATTACATGATTATAAACACACATTTGGCAACTTTTTGTATTCTATGCCTAAATTATTGTTTGTTGTGCATCAACTTTAAATGAAGCATATTCATGCCAACATTCCCATTGGGCCATCTACATGTGAGTTTGAGGTTTTATTAAGTCTTTTTTGTTGCGTTTTTCAACTTATTTTTTTAAACAATGTTGCAAATAAATGTTTTTGATGTAGATATTATAGTTTCATTTGCATCTAGGTTTGGGGTTTAAAGGTTCAAACACATGTATTGATATGTATTATGCAATAATAGTAAAAACTACTTGTTTATTTATGATGCATCAGATTGTTGTTCTTTCTTCATTAGGTTCACAATGTTATACCAAACAAGTGTTTTTTGAGATTTTCATTTGGTGTAGTTTCATATCAAAGTTTTTATTGACAATATTTTCATGAAGAACCTAAATTTTTTAACAAGCCATATTAGAATGTTGATGCAATTGTAACAATAATGACAAACAAACATTGTCATTGTTCACCCTTGCAAAATCTTTTCTCAACCTTTTTTATTTTCACTTCTATTTCTATTCAACATCTTGTGGATTGGTGGATTAATTGACCACAAATTGAATGGTGATTATAACATTATAGGGAAAACCAAGTGGCACTAGAAGAAAAAGGCCAATATGTGACCATCACATTTACAACTACCTACAACTATTTGGTCTTTGCAACTAATTTTTTGTTATCTACGACTATTGTGACATCGTGCTGACATCAATCAAGTCATCTTCGACTAACTTGCGACTAGTTTGTGACTAATTTTATTTCCATCTATATATGGGTTGGATTTATCATCCAAGAGTAGCCATTTAAAGTCCCATTTAGTCGTAAGCGAAATGGTGCTTAGTCATAGTTGGCGTATGTCTATATGTAAAATATC
>Ga0209611_10006608_pt1 | contig 18890 bp, 17 predicted proteins | sample S1TSphgellanicum_3_FD_187693 | JGI IMG/M metagenome (GOLD analysis project Ga0209611, IMG submission 187693) | Host-associated microbial communities from peat moss isolated from Minnesota, USA - S1T2_Fc - Sphagnum magellanicum MG (SPAdes) (version 2) | ecosystem: Host-associated > Plants > Peat... | reverse complement strand
TTTCGCGCATCAGGCGCCGGGAGAATTCGTCCCGCCGCATGCGACGCATGCGGGTGTTTGGAAATGAATGGGCGGTCGGTCCGGTCATCTCGAATGTGACTCCTAATAGCTCAAGCGCAGCAACTCCCACATGCATGCCGCCGGCAGGGCTATCCGGCCGTCGGCGCGACCGTCGTTACGCTGTAGTATCGCGCCGCGGCTATGGCAATCGGGGTGCTGATTTAACCATGAAGGATCAGGTTGGCGGAAATCAGAAGCGCGACCGTTTTCAGGCGCTGTGCCAATCGCTGCGTCCGGATCTGCTGCGATTCGCCTTCTGGCTGGCCCGCGACCGCGCTTTGGCCGAGGATGTGGTGCAGGAAACGCTGCTGCGCGCCTGGAAATCGCAAGATTCGCTAAAGGACGAGGCCGCGGCCAAGCCGTGGCTACTCACCATAATCCGCCGTGAGTATGCCCGGACCTTCGAGCGCAAACGCTTCGTCACGGTGGACGTCGATGAACTCATCGCCCGCGAGGAGCCGATGCTGGCTGCCGCCGAGGATCAAGAAATCGCCGAGCTGCGGGCTGCCATATTCAAATTGCCCGACGAATACCGCGAGCCGTTGGTGCTGCAGGTCCTGATGGGCTTCTCGACCGCGGAAATCGCCGCTGAACTCAATTTGTCGGGCCCCGCGGTGCTCACCCGGCTGTTTCGTGCGCGCAAGCAGCTGCGCGCGTTGTGCGGCGAGGATGTCGGCGCTGACCCGCAAGACGATGATGGCGCGGCAGACGATCATGGTCCGGAAGACGACGATGGATTGTAATCAGTACAAGAGAGCGGTGCTGGGTGAACCGCTACTGCTCCGGCCCGAACACGAGACTCTGGAGCTACGCGCGCACCGCGAGAGCTGCCAGGCATGCCGTGAGTATGCTGAGCGGGCACTGCGCTTCGAGGCGCGGCTGCAGCGGGCGCTGCGGGTGGAGGTGCCGGTGGCGGGCGCTCGCGCGGGCGCCACCGGTCGGGCTGCGGCTGATGGGGCGTCGGCCGAAGCGGCTGCCGCCACTGTGGCTGCGGCCGAGGGGACTGCCGCCGAGGGGACTGCGGCCGAGGGGACTGCGGCCGAGGGCACTGCGGCCGAGGGGACTGCGGCTGATGCGGCGGCGGTGTCGTCCGCTCGCGTCTTACCGTTTCGCGCGAAGCCGCGGTCGGCGGCGGCTACGCCGCCTTTCTCGCGTACGGCGTGGCGGGCCCTGGCGGCCAGCGTGCTGGTCGCGGTGGGGGTGGCGGGCGCCCTGTTCATCAGCGCGCCGGCGTCGAGCCTGGCGGCCGATGTGGTGTCGCACATGGCGGGGGAGCCGCAGGCATGGCGGGTGACCGATGTGGCGGTACCGGATCCCGCACTGGAGGTGGTGCTGCGGGACTCGCATTTGCGGTTGGGCAATGGGGCCGGGATGGTGAGCTACGCCAGCAGCTGCGCATTCCGTGGCCACATCGTCCCGCATCTGGTCATCCAGACAGCAGCGGGACCGGTCACGGTCATGGTGCTGGTGCATGAGAGTGTGGCCAAGGCCGTGCCCTTCGACGAACAGGGCTACCGGGGAGTCATCGTGCCCGTGCCGGGGCACGGTAGCCTCGCCGTGCTCACGCGCGCTCCCGGCGCGCCCGGGCCCGGCACGGAGAGCCATGCCATGGAGAGCCACGCTATCGAGCAGATTGCGGCGCGGGTGGAGGGTGCGATCGTCTGGACCGGATAAGGCACGCGACGGAGGGTTCGCGATGGCGCCATACAGCGCTCGCAATGCCGAGCCTGGCAACGTCAAGCGCCCGCAACGTCAATGCCTCGTATCCTTGGGGTGCTCAAAAATCTTGCGGCATACCCAGCGTGTTCGAAGCTGGCTTCGCGGCATCGGCGGGCTTCGGGGCATCGGCAGGTGTCGGGTTTCGTTGGCGCCAAGCGGCAGTGCCCCGTAGCCCGGTTGCGATCAGGGTATCGGGGGGCTGGAACACATAAACGCCCATGTCCGTGTAACCGGTGGTTGCCTTCAGTAACCAACGTCCATTGCCCGCGGAAAATGTGCCGGAGTGCGGTGGGACGCGGTCCCCTGCTTCACTGTGAAAACTATAGGTGCCATCGCTGTGGATCTCCAATATCCAGGGGCCGCCCTTTACCTGAAGCTCCCAGGTGCCGACGAGTCTGGGGTCGACGACGGGGTTGCCGGCATGCGCAGCCGTGCCGATGAGGACGGCAAACACGAGCGTAGCGATGAGATTTTGAACGCGTGTCCGCATGCCCTTCTCCCAGTCATCTATGCGACCAATTCGACAAGTCATTTTGCACGCTGCGCTCGATTTGACTCGATTGTCGATGGGCACCGGCTCTAAGCAGCCGGTCCAACCCGCTAGATCCCGACCTCACCGAGCAAATCCACCAGGCGCCGGGCGCTCGCCGCGAGCGTCGGGTGGGCGGCTTCGAATTGCACCGCGATTCTCTCCAGCCGATCGGGCAGCGACGCATCCGGCGGGGAAGCCGCGTCGGGCGGTTCCTCGAGCAGGCGGTTGATGTCGCGTGCCATGTCGCTCAAGTGTTGCCTGGCTTCCGGCTCCTGTTGGTGCTGGATGTCGGAGAGCTGCGCATGCAGCCGGGCGAGGTGCTCGCGGAGGGTGTCTTGGTCCATAAATAAACCGGCTCCTGTTAAGGGGTCATGCAGGAAAGCTCTATTCTGCCACCCGCTCGGGCGTCAATCGGGCGACTTCCACGTAACCGGCTCCGGGGGCGGCTATAGCGGCGTGAATCGCGGTGTAGGCATCCTGCAGGTATTCATCCGCGCCGTAGGGCGGATTGACGATCATCAGGCCGCTGCCGGCGAGCCCCACGCCGGCGTCGTCCGGGTGAATGGCGAGGTCCGCCATGAGCATCTTCGGGACGCCCAAGGCCTCGAACCGGGCGTGCACCAGGGCGCGCTGCGTGGCGCTGCGGATGGGGTACCACATCAGAAATACTCCGTTCGGCCAGCGGCGGTAGGCCTCGCCGAATGCCTGCAGCATCTGCTTCAATTCATCGACGCTCTCATAGGGCGGGTCGATCAACACCAGTCCGCGGCGCTCTTCCGGCGGCAGGAACGCCTTGAGCGCGGCGTACCCGTCGCCGATTTCGGTCCGTATGCGGCCCGCGGATTGGATCTCGCGCTCGACGGCGCGCGCTTCGGCCGGCATGAGTTCGACGAACAGAGCCCGGTCCTGGACGCGCAAGCTGCTCGCGATCAACGTCGGCGAGCCGGGGTACCGGGCGAGGCGCTTGCCGCGCCGCGCACCGATCGCCGCGAAGTAACCGGCCAGCGGCGGGGCGTCGATGCTCGATTCGATCAGGCGTTGCACCCCCCGCTCCGCCTCACCCGCTTTACGCACCTCGGGGGCCTGCAGGTCGTAAAGCCCCCGGCCGGCGTGCGTGTCCATCGCGAAGAACGGCGTCTCCTTGCGCTTCAATGCCGCGAGGCAGAACACCAAAGCTGCGTGTTTGGCCACATCCGCGAAATTTCCGGCGTGGTATATGTGCTGGTAGTTCATCGCGCCGGCATTGTGCCCCCGTGGCAAGGCTGCGTCGCGCCTAGATGATAACTTACGGGAACTTACGGGCCGCAGGCCTGTTCTTGGCGGCCCGACGGCGGGCAGGGTGGTGGAGCGGGGGCGCGGTTGAGTGCCAGGAGGCGCGATGAAAAATCGATATGTATTGGCCTTGGCACTTCTCAGTGCGTGCACGCAGGGCCACACCGAAATCCCAACGCCTACTGAAACGCAAACCCAGGCGGCGAAGCCGTTTGATGCCGCCGCCGCCTTTGGCGCGCGGCAGAGCGTCTCGAACCTCACTCTGTCCCCCGACGGTACCCGCGTGGCTTATGTGGCGCCGACGACCGGGCAGGGCTCGGTCGTCGTCATTCGGAGCCTCGGAGCGGACGGCGCGGTCAAACAAGCCATGGCGGCGGACGGCAACCCGCAGCGCATCGTTCGTTGCGGGTGGGTGTCGAATGAGCGGCTGGTCTGCACCCTCTACGGTGTCGTTTCGAATGCCCTGTATCCGGTGCTGCCCTTCACCCGCGTGATTGCCGTCAACGCGGACGGCAGCAATCCGGCCATGTTGAGCCGCAAGGACAACATCTATTCCCGCGGCTACCAGTTGGGGGGTGGAGAGGTCATCGATTGGCTGCCGAACGATGATAACGCTGTGCTCATGTCCCGCAACTACGTGCCCGATGAGCATCTCGGATCGCGGGGAGGTTCATACAAGGAGGGACTGGGCGTCGATCGGATCGATACGCGCACTCTGGCGGCGGCGACGATCGAGCCGCCGCGCGTCGATGCCGCGGATTACCTGAGCGACGGCCACGGCGATGTTCGCATCATGACTCTCGAGCAGCTCCGCTCGGACGAAACGGGTACCGGGGTCATCCGCTATCTGTATCGCACGCCCGGATCGCGAGCGTGGCAACGCTTGAGCGAGTACAGCGTACTCGACCGCAGCGGCTTCACGCCCTACGCCGTCGATCACGATCTGAACGTTGCCTACGGCTTGAAGCGCAAGGACGGCCGGCTGGCATTTTACTCCATTGCCCTAGACGGCTCGCTGCGCGAACAATTGATCTACGAACGACCCGATGTCGATATCGACGGACTCATTCGAATCGGCCGGCGGCAGCGGGTGGTCGGACTGTCGTATGCGACCGATGTGCGCACCGCGGTCTATTTCGATGCCGATATGCAGAAATTGACCGCTTCCTTATCGAAGGCTCTGCCGGGACACCCCGCGTTGCAGATCGTCGATTCCACCACGGATGAAAGCAAATTGCTGATCTTCGCAACCAGCGACCAAGACGCGGGCGTCTATTACATCTTCGATCGGAAGTCGCATCATCTCGATACGTTTCTGGTGGCGAGAGGCGAGCTCGAGGGTGTGAAGCTGGCGGTCGTGAAGCCGGTCAGTTATCCCGCCGCCGACGGCACGATGATCCCCGCTTATCTCACGCTGCCGCCCGGCCGCGAGGATGCCAAGGGGTTGCCTGCGATCGTACTGCCGCACGGGGGTCCCAGCGCGCGCGACGAGTGGGGCTTCGATTGGTTGCCGCAATTCTTTGCGGCGCGAGGCTTCGCCGTGCTCCAGCCGAACTTCCGCGGTTCGAGCGGCTATGGAGACGCCTGGTTCGAACAGAATGGTTTCAAGTCGTGGGCCGTCGCCATCGGCGATGTACTCGCCGCCGGACACTGGCTCGTCGCGCAGGGGATCGCGGATCCGGCCAAATTGGGCATCGTCGGGTGGTCGTACGGAGGGTATGCCGCCCTGCAGTCCGCGGTAGTGGAGCCCGGGCTATTCAAGGCGGTCGTGGCGATCGCGCCGGTCACGGACTTCGAGGCCCTCAAGGAAGAGAGACGCCGATGGTCCGATTTCGAAGTCACCAGCGAAGTCGTCGGGCGCGGACCCCATGTGAGAGCCGGCTCGCCGTTCTATCATGCCGACAGCATCAAGGCGCCGGTATTGCTGTTTCACGGCACGCTCGACGGCAACGTTTCATACTTGGAGTCGAAGAGAATGGCCGCGCGCTTGACGGAGGCCGGCGACCGATGCGAGTTGGTGACCTTCGATAAACTCGATCACCAGCTCGAGGATTCCGCGGCGAGAACCGAGATGCTGCGCAAGAGCGACGCGTTCTTGCGCGCGAATCTCGGCATCACGGAATAACCCCAAGGAACCGCGTGGGAGCGTCCGTCCCGATCAGGCGGCGCGCAGCGCCTCCGCCACGGGCAGCCGCGCGGCGCGCAAGGCCGGGAAGAAGCCGCCCAGCAGGCCGATGATCAAAGCCCAGACGATGCCGGTGACGATCAGCGCGCGGGTAACGGTCAACTGGAACACCACTTGAGCGAAGGCGCCGCCCAAAGTGCTGACGCTGTGGCCGTTGAAGAAAACCCACGCCAGCGCGGCGCCGATGACGCCGCCCGTCAACGACAGCAGCAAGGCCTCGATCATCACCGAGAGCAGCACCGGCAGTGCGCCGAAGCCGATCGCCCGCAGGGTTGCGATCTCCAAACCGCGCGCCGCGACCGCGGTGTACATGGTGTTGAGCGCGCCGAACATCGCGCCGATCGCCATGATGATGGCCACCGTGTTGCCGACGGCATTGATGGTGTCGGTCAATTGTTTGGATTGCGCCGCGTAGTAATCCGTTTCGCGCTGCACGTCCACCTTGATCTGCGGATCGGTGGTGAGAGTGTCCTTGAAGGCGGTAAACGCCGCGGCGTCCGTGAGCAGCCCGATCGCCGAACTATAGCCGGTGCGTTCGAGCGACGAACCCACCGTGTCGACGTCGGCGAAGAGTTCCGACTCGTGCACATCGCCGTTGGTGGTGAACACGCCGGTGACAGTCCAGTCGGCATTGCGCAGATGCAGCACGCTGCCGGGTGAGAGCCCGCTGAATTGCCGCGTGGCGCCCAAGCCCGCGATCACCTCACGCACGGCCGGACGAAACATGCGCCCGCTCACGATCTTGAGTTCGGGGCGCACTTCGGCGACTTTGAGGCCGACGCCCCGCAAGGTGACGTTGGCATCGGTGCCGGTGTCCCGCTTCGGCACGTTGACGACCGTCACGAGTTCACTCGACAGCAAGGCCTTGCCCGCAGAATCCTTGGCGAGGCCCGGCGCGTTGCTGATGGTGTCGATGTCGGTGCGGGTGAGATTGCTGTTGAGCTCGGCGTCCGACCCGCCGCGCAGGATGATGACGCGATCGGCGCGGCCGCTGTCCGCCAGCGTGTGCCGAAACCCGGCCGCCATCGCCAGCACCGATACCAGCACCGCGACCACGCCGGCGATCCCGATGACGATGACACTGGAGGCGCCGAGGCGCTGCGGCAGCGATTGCAGACTCATCGACAGCACTGCGAACAATTGCTTGAACACTAAAAGCTCCTAGCGCTTGCCCGACAGCGCATCGACGATATTCAGGCGCCCGGCGCGCAAAGCGGGCGGCAGGCCGACGATCAGCGCCAGCAGTACGGCCACGCCGATACCGGGCACCAATGCCCACGGCGACAAGTCGACGCCTTGCAGGCCTTGTTTGATCACGGGCAGCGCCGCGAAACTCAATCCGAGTCCCACGAGCGCGGCGATCACGCACAGCAGCAGCGATTCGGCGATGACGAGCCCCAAGACCTTGCCGTCGGCGAACCCGAGAGTCTTGAGCACCGCGAGCTCCGGTATGCGTTCGCGTACCGATTGCATCATGGTGTTGCCGGTCAAGAACAGCAGCGTGAAGAACACCGCTCCCAAGATCGCGTGCACCACGAACCCGATGTCGCCGAGTTGCTTGAGGAAGGTGAGCGCAAAGTCGCTCGCCGGCTGGGTTTTGGTTTCATCCGAGGAATTCGCGAACAGCGCGTCGATCTTCGCCGCGATCTCCGCCGATTTCGCCGGATCATCGATACGCTCCTCGAACCAGCTGACATTGCCCTTGCCGAAGCTGCGCCCCTCGTCGAACAGCTCGTAGTGGAACAGCAGCGTCGAGGACTGCGCACTCGCCTGCGTTGGATCCTTGACGTCGAAGGTGCCGACGATGTCGAAGGTCCAGTCGAGCGAGCCGTCCTTTTTCTGGGTCCAGATGGTCGAATGCAGCGGTATCTTGTCGCCGACCTTCCAGCCGAATTTCTTCATCAGCGCGACATTGGCCAGCGCACCGCTGCGCGTGCTCACGTAGTCCTTCATTTGCTGGTCGCTGATGATGAACTCATTCTTGTGATAGTCGAAATAGCTGTCCGCGTCGATCGGTATCGCGAACACGAAGTTCTTCGACTCCTGGTAATAGCCCCCGAACCAGGTGAACCAGGTGACCGCGGCGACCCCGGGCAGCGAGCGGATTTGCTGGATGTCCGCGAACGGCAGCGACAGGGTGATGGAATATTTATTGGTGGTGATCAGCTTGTCGGCCCCCGTCGCGCCGCCGCTCGGGTGGGAAAAGGCGTAGTCGACGGTTTCAAGGACGCCGAACAGCAGAAACGCGATGACGATCGACAGCAGCGTGAAGATCGTGCGCGTTTTCTTACGCCACAGCGTCGCCCAAATCAGAGGGAAATATTTCATGGGTGGCGAACCTCGTGAGGCCGAACGGCGCCGTTACGCGGCGACCGCGCCGGGACCGCCGGCGGCCTCCAACAGCGCGCCCTTGTCCATGTGCAGCTGCCGCCCCGCGAATTCGGCGGCCTTGGGGTCATGCGTCACCATGACGATGCTCTTGCCATGCTCGCGATTCAGCACCTGCAGCAGATTGAGCACATCGTCGGCGGACTTGCGGTCGAGGTCTCCGGTCGGTTCGTCGCACACCAGCAGCGTCGGATCGGCCACGAGCGCGCGCGCGATGGCGACGCGCTGCGCTTGGCCGCCCGACAGCTCGTTCGGCTTGTGTTTGGCGCGATCGGCGATCCCGACCAGCGTGAGCGCGGCGAGCGCGTTGGCCTTTCGCTGGCTTGCGGACAGCTTGGTCAGCAACAGCGGCAATTCGACGTTTTTCTGGGCACTCAGCATCGGCATCAGGTTATAGAACTGAAACACGAAGCCGACATGATTGGCGCGCCAGTGCGACAGGCCGCTGCTGCTCAATTGATCGAGCCGTTGGCCGGCCACGGTGATCTCCCCGGAAGTCGGGGTGTCGAGGCCACCGATCAGATTGAGCAGAGTGGTCTTGCCGGAACCGCTCGGGCCCATCAGCGCGACGAAGTCACCCTTCGGGATATCGAGAGTCAGCCCCTCCAACACGTGCACGCTCTGCTTGCCGCGCACATAGCGCTTGGTGACGTTGCGCAAAGAGACGATGGTTTCGCTCATGGTTTACCTCACAGGGAAATCTGGACTGTCACTCTCACGGTCATTGCTCGACGCGAACCACTGTCATTGCTCGATGCGAACACTGTCATTGCTCGATGCGAATCTTAACGCCGTCTTTGAGCTGGCTGAAATCCCCGACCGCCACCCGCTCGCCGGCGGCGAGCCCGGACAGCACGGTGACGCTGTCGGCGGTGCTCGACCCGACTTTCACGGCGCGCCGCTCCACCGTGCCCTCACGCACGACGAACACGGTGCCGGTGGTGCCGGACACCTGCACGGCGTTGCTCGGAAGGCTCACACCGGCCGGCGGAGGGCTCCCCGGGGCAACGTCGGGTCGATCCTCCAAGAACGATACGCGCACGCCCATTTCGGGCAGGATGCGCGGGTCCTTGTTGTCGTCGAGACCGATGCGCACGGTCACCGTGCCCTTGCTGCGGTCGGCGGTGGGAATCACGGCGATGACATGCGCGGGGATCTGCCAATCGGGATAGGCGTTGAGTTTCGCGCTCACTTTTTGGCCGGTCTTCACCCGGTTGATGAAATTTTCGTTGACGTCGACCTGGAATTCGAGCGAATCCATGTCGACGATAGTGCCGATGCCGGTGCGTGTGAAGCCGCCGCCGGCGGAGATCGGCGACACCATTTCGCCGGGCTGCGCCGCTTTGACGGTGACGATGCCGGTGAACGGCGCGCGCACGATGGTGTCGTCCATGTTGCGCTCGGCGACGCTCAAGCCACGTGCGACGACGTCGACATTGGTGCGCTGGGTGGCGAGTTGCGCGCGCAGCGCATCCAGCGTGGTCTGCGCGTTGTCGACGGTCGCCTGGCTCACGAAGTGTCCCTTGAGCAGGCTCGTCTGGCGGTCGTAATCGCGCTGCGCATTGGCGAGATTCACCTGCGTTTCGGCGAGGCTCGCCTTGGCGTAGTCGAGCTGGGCGTTCGCTTGATTGTAGGCGGCGCGGATGTTGGTATCGTCGAGCTTGGCGATGATCTGACCGGCTTTGACGTGATCGCCCTCCTCGATATCGAGTTCGACCATTTTCCCGGTGATCTTCGAGGCCACCGTGGCTTGGCGGCGCGCCACGACGTATCCCGACGCATCGAGCACCGAGCCCGCCGCGGACGCCCCGCCGCCGGCGATGGCCTGGGCCGCGACGACGTGCACGGGCACGCCGGACGGGCTCGACCAAAACCAATAGGCGAGGCCTGCTGCGGCCACGAGTGCCGCGGCGGCGCCGAACCAGAGCTTACCTTTGCCGGACGGCGCCGCGGTCGCGGTGCCGCGATCGATGCGTAACTGATTGAGGAGTGCGGATTTATCGTCCATGCCGGGCGGGTCGTTTCAGTCTTACGGGACGAGCATGAAAACATAAAAGCCAACCACGATGCCAATGCTCGGGGGAGAATGCGCATGACATGGCACTCGGCGCGACCATCTACGTGTTCAACATCGATCTGGCGGATTCGGATCGGGGTGTCTATCAGCCGCTCGAGCTACGCGTCGCCATATGCGCTCGATCGCGCCTTGTTGGCCGGCCTCGCGGCGCGCCTCGGCCGGCGCATGGAGTTCACGCTCACGGTGGCGGAGAGAAATCTCTACGTGTCACTCGGCGAGGAAACCTTGCAAGGCGTCATCGAGCGGGTGGAGGTGGGCAAGGCACCGGGTGGTTGACTCCAGCGCTCCGGGGAAGCGGCAGCCGGCGTCGCGCGTCCGCTAGTCCGCCAAACCCATGACGAATGCCAAAGCGATATTCAGCCGCGAGATGTCTTTGTCGTCTAGCTGACCGACCTGCCGTCCAATTCGGTCTCGCCGAACGGTGACCGGCTTATCGGCCATGATCTGGGATCGTACGCGCAACCCGTTTTTCTCGGTCGGATCGATGGTTACCCGGAAATCAATCGCGTCGCTGCACTCAGAGGTCATCTGACAGATCACCACGGATGCATGCGCGGCTGGAAGTGCGTCAGTTTGCACGATCACCGCAGGACGCGGCTTGCCATAGTCGCCGCTGGCCGCAACCGTCACGACATCTCCGCGCCTCATTCCGCATCAGCATCAAATTCCGAAATCGACTCTGTCCAACTCATCGCCGCCAACTCGAGCGATCGATCCAATCCCGCGACTTGCTTGGCCACGCGATTGCGGACCGCCTTGGAGCGTGCATCCGGTACGAACAAGCGCAATTCGCGCAATCCGCGAGCGCGGCGACGTTCGCGCATGGCCTTCATTCGCTCGGCAGTTCGTACCACGCCGCGTCTCCATAACGTAACGCGTTACACTGTAACGCGTTACGCACCGTGAATCAACCGAAGCGGGTGAGTGAACCTACGTGGCAAGCTCCACCAGAAAATCGCGCGGCCGCAAAAAATCCGCGTACAGCCGCGCCTCGGGAGAACCCGCTTCAGGATGCCAGTCGTAGTCCCAGCGCACCAACGGCGGCATGGACATCAGAATGGATTCCGTGCGGCCGCGGGACTGCAAGCCGAACAAGGTGCCGCGATCGTACACCAGATTGAATTCGACGTAGCGGCCGCGCCGGTAGAGCTGGAATTGCCGTTCACGGTCGCCGTAGGCCGCGTCCTTGCGGCGCTGCAGAATGGGCATGTACGCGCTCAAAAAGTGATCGCCCACACTTTGCTGCAGGCCGAACGAGTGCTCGAAGCCGCCGTGGTTGAGATCGTCGAAGAAGAGTCCGCCGACGCCGCGAGTTTCGTTCCGATGCGGCAGGAAGAAATAGCGGTCGCACCACTCCTTGTACTTGCCGTACACATCCGCGCCGAACGGCTGGCATGCGGCGCGCGCGGTGCGGTGCCAGTGCAGCACGTCCTCGTCAAAGGGGTAGTACGGCGTGAGATCGAAGCCGCCGCCGAACCACCACACGGCGGGGCCTTCGCTCGGGGTCGCGATCAGGAATCGGACATTGCAATGAGTGGTCGGCGCGTACGGGTTTCGCGGATGAAACACCAGCGACAGACCCATCGCTTCGAACGGCGCGCCGCCGATTTCCGGGCGCAACAGCGAAGCGGATTGCGGCATCTTGTCGCCGAAGACATGCGAGAAGGACACGCCCGCCCGCTCGAACACCGTGCCGTCGCTCAAAATGCGGCTCTCGCCGCCGCCGCCTTCGGGCCTGACCCACGCATCGCGGCGGAATTTCGCGGTATCGATGTCTTCCACCGCGGCGGTGATGCGATCGTGCAAGTCATTCAAGTAGCGTTTCACTGCGGACGGGTCCGGGATGGACGACGCCGTTGCCGTTGCGCTCAGGGGGGAGTCACTCATTGGACCGGGCGCTACCGATGGGGGGCGGCCGCAGTAGGCGCATCATGGGCGAGACGGGCTCCTAGGCTTTCTTTTTCTTGGCCGAACTCGGTTTGGACTTGGGAGCGCCGCGCTTGGCCTGATTGCCCTTCGGCGCGGCGATGCGTCCGCCGCCGGCCTGGCCGGCGGCCTGGATGGGTCCGGCGGCGGCCGGGATGGGCGCTTTCTTGTTGGCCGCCGTTTTCGCGCCCTTGGCGGCCAGCCGGACAGCGCCGGTCTTGCCGAGCGCAGCGGGCCGGGGCGCAGCGGGGCTGCCGGGCGCCTGGGTCCCCGTTGTGCCGGCACCGGGCGATTTCGCAGCCCCATTCGCCGCCTTCGCTGCCCCGTTCGCCGTCTTACCCTTCACGGCTTTCCCTTGGCCGTTCTTCTTGCCCCACCGGCCGAAGGTGCGCAACGGAGCGGCGGCGAGCAGGGTCCGGCATTCGTCCAAGGTCAGGCTCTTCGGCTCGCGGTCCTTCGGGATCTTGGCGTTGCGCTCCTTGTCCGTGATGTACGGGCCGTAGCGGCCGTTCAGCACTTGGATGCCGGCGTCCGGAAAATCCAGGATCAGCCGGTTGGCATCCGCGATTTCCTTCTCGCGGATGACCTCGAGCGCCCGCTCGAGCGTAATTTCATAAGGATCGTCGGTCTTGAGCGAGACCGATTTCTCGCCGTATTTCACGTACGGACCGAAACGTCCGACCGTGGCTACGATGGGCTCGCCGCCGGCGGTGGTTCCGAGCTTGCGGGGCAGCGTGAAGAGCTGCAGCGCCTGTTCATGGGTGATCGTGTCCATTTTCTGACCGGGCCGCAGGCCCGCCCAGCGCGGCTTTTCGACATCGTCCTTGGTACCGATCTGCACGAAAGGTCCAAAGCGGCCGATGCGCACACTCATCGGTCTGCCGCTTGCGGGATCAACCCCTAAGTCGCGGGCTTGCGCAACTTCCTCGCGGCTCACCGAGGTTTCGGTGTGGTGCACGAGATCGATGAAGGGATTCCAGAATTTCTCCAGCAGCGGCACCCACTCCTGCTCGCCGTTGGCGACCGCATCGAGCGAATCCTCCATCTTGGCGGTGAAGTCGTAGTCCACATAGGTGGTGAAATACTGCGTCAGGAACCGGCTGACGATCTTGCCGATATCGGTGGCGGTGAAGCGGCGGCTTTCGATCTCGACATACTCCCGGTCGCGCAAGGTGGAGATGATCGAGGCATAGGTCGAGGGCCGGCCGATGCCGTATTCCTCGAGCGCCTTGACCAGCGATGCCTCGGAGAAGCGCGGCGGCGGCTCGGTGAAATGCTGGGTCGGTACGACGCCGGCCAGGCGGACCCGGTCGCCGTCCTTCATCGGCGGCAGCACATGGTCCGAGTCGTCCTGTACGACGTCGTCCATCCCCTCCTGGTACACCGAAATGTAGCCGGGCTTCACCAGGGTCGAGCCGTTCGCGCGCAGCGTCGTTCGTTTCGGGCCATCCTCGCCGGCGAGCATTTCCACCGCCACCGTATCGAAGATCGCAGGCGCCATCTGGCACGCGACGGTTCGCTTCCAGATCAACGAATACAGGCGAAACTGGTCCAGCTCGACCTTCTTCTCGATGTCGCCCGGCAGCACGCTCGCCGCGGTGGGGCGGATCGCCTCGTGCGCTTCTTGAGCATTCTTCGATTTGGTGCGGTACACGCGCGGCTCTTCCGCGAGCCCCTCTTGCCCGTAGAGCTTGACGATCACCTCGCGAATCTGGCCGACCGCTTCCTGGGCGAGATTGACCGAGTCCGTGCGCATGTAGCTGATCAGGCCGACCTGGCCCTCGCCGATGTCCACGCCCTCGTAGAGTTGCTGCGCCACCCGCATGGTCTTCTGCGCGCTGAAGCCGAGTTTGCGCGCCGCCTCCTGCTGCAGCGTCGAGGTGGTGAACGGCGGTGCAGGATTGCGCTTGCGCTGCTTGCGATCCACCGACAGCACGGTGAGCGTGCCCCCCGCCGCGGTATTGAGCGTGCGCTCGACCTCGCGGGCCTGCGCTTCGTTGGTGAAGCTGAATTGTTCGACCTTGGCACCCAGGTATTCGGTCAGCTTGCCCGGGAATTTCTGGGCCGAATGCTCGAGCTCCGCGTCGATGGTCCAATATTCGCGCGCCACGAACGCGGCGATCTCATCCTCGCGCTCGCAAATCATGCGCAGCGCCGGACTCTGCACCCGGCCGGCGGACAAGCCGGGCAGTATCTTCTTCCACAGCAGCGGCGACAGATTGAACCCCACCAGATAATCGAGCGCGCGCCGCGCCTGCTGCGCATTCACGAGGTCGACCGACAGCTTGCGCGGCGCCGCCATCGCCTCGCGTACCGCGTTCTTGGTGATTTCGTAGAACACGACGCGTTGCACGTCCTTGCCCTCGAGCTCGCCCTGGGCCTTCAGGAGTTCGTGCAGGTGCCATGAAATCGCCTCGCCCTCGCGATCGGGGTCGGTCGCGAGGAACAGCGACTTGGCTTTCTTCAGGGCGCGCGAAATGGCGTCGACGTGTTTCTGATTGCGTTCGACGACCTGATACTTCATCGCGAAGTGGTGCGCCGGGTCGACGGCTCCTTCCTTCGGCACGAGGTCACGCACGTGTCCGTAGGAGGCGAGGACTTCGAAGTCCTTGCCCAGGTATTTCTTGATGGTCTTCGCCTTGGCGGGCGACTCCACGATGACTAGGTTGGTGCTCAATGTCGCCTTATCGATGTCGTTTGGGTCGACTAATGCAACGCGTCGGAGCGCTCTTCGAAGACCAGGTCTTCCATCTGCGCGTACGCCGATTCCTGCCCGGGTTGGCTGAAGAGCACCATCAAAACCACCCACTTCACCTGTTCGATGTCGATCTCGTCGGCTTCGAGCGCCATCAGGCGGTCGATGACCAGTTCGCGTTGAGTGCCGGAGAGAATCCGGACGTTCTCGAGATACATGAGGTAGCCACGCACATCGGTGTCGAGGCGCTGCAACTCCTGGCGGCTGAAAACGCGCACCGCCCGAGCGGTCGCCTCGGCGACTTTGCCGAGCTGTTCGCCCGAGAGCCCATCCAGCCACTCCAAGGCCCGATCGATATCGGGTTCCGCAAATCCGGCCTTGTCCAGTTCAACCTTCAAGGTGTCGCGATCCGGTCGCGGCTCGTCGTCGGTGCTCATGTAGTTTTCGAAGAGATAGATGAGCAGATCGAGAACGTTATCTTTCACCTCCGGCTCCTAACGACTCGGGAGTAATGGCCCCCGGGGGCGGCCTGAACGTGGCCTTCGAGCTCGAGGATCAGCATCATCGAGGACACGGCTTCTGGTTTGAATCCGGTTCGAACGACCAGCGCATCGAGGTTCACAGGATCAAAGCCGAGCGCATCTAACAAGATTTTCTGATCCTTGTCCATGCCCGGGGCAAAGCCGCCTGCCGCATCAACGGCTTGCGCCGCGCCGTGGGCTTGCGCGAAAAAGGCCGAAAAGTCCAACTCACTCAATATGTCAGCGGCGGTTTCGGTCAGTTTCGCCCCTTGGCGGATCAGCTCATGGCAGCCCCGGCTCAACGGATTGCGGATCGATCCCGGAATCGCAAACAGCTCGCGGCCGTAGTCGCCGGCGAGCCGCGCGGTGATCAGCGAGCCTGAGCGCTTTGCCGCTTCGACCACCAGGGTGCCCAGGGTCATGCCGGCGATGATGCGGTTGCGCTGCGGAAAATTCTGGCGGCGCGGCGGGGTGCCCAAGGGAAATTCGCTGACCAGCGCCCCCTCCAGCGTGATCTCCCGGCTCAGGGAAAGATTGCCACGCGGGTAAATGACGTCGACTCCACAGCCGAGTACCGCGAGCGTGATGCCCGAGGCATGCAGCGCCCCTCGATGCGCCGCGCTGTCGATCCCCTCGGCCAGGCCGCTCACGATCGCGAGCCCCCGCGCCGCCAGATGTTCGGCGAACTCAAACGCGGTTTCGCGCCCCGGCGCGCTCGGATTGCGGCTCCCCACGATCGCGAGCTGCGGATCGTTCAACACCTCGGCGCGGCCTTCGACAAACAGCGCAATGGGGCAGCCCTTGGAATTGCGCAGCAAGCTCGGAAACCGTGGATCGGTGAACGGCACCAGCGTGTGCGATGGCGTGTCGAGCCAAGCCCGCTCAGCGCGCGTCGGCGCGCCGCCCGCTCGCACTGCGCCGCCCGCTCGCGACGAGCCGCCGGGACGCACTGCGCTGGCCGTTCGAAACGAGCCGCCCGCTTGTAATAAATAGTCGCGTGCCGCCGGCGGCAGCCCGGCGTGCTCGAGATCCGCCTCAGTCGCGGCGACGACACCGCGCGCCGTCCCCAGCACCGCCAGCGCCGCACTCAAGGTCTCCACATCGAGCGCGGGTGTGCGCGCCAGCGTCACCCACGCCAATAGCTCGTCGCCCGATCGCAACTCCGCGGTGGATCGCCTCTGCATCGCTTGGATTATCGAGCACGCGCCTCGAGATAGCCCCGGATGTTCGACGCGCATTACTATAGATTTGCGAGGACGCTCCTGTTTCGCGTCAGGCTGTTACAGCGAAACCCAGTACGTTCCAGTCTGTTAGGGCGAAAGCAGGTCCGGCGCAATTAGCCGCTATCACGCCCCGCAGGTACGGCAAGCTGCATATGAACCTAACAGCCGGTGGCGGGCTTTGTAGCCTGAAGGAAACTGCTCCCCCCGTTTCCTTCAGGCTACAAAGCCCACCACCGGCGCTGGTCCAAATTCAACGTGCCGCAATTCTCTGCGGCCCCACCACCGGCGCTGGTCCAAATTCAACGTGCCGCAATTCTCTGCGGCCCCACCACCGGCGCTGGTCCAAATTCAACGTGCCGGGATTCGAGACGGCGCTACGGGTTCTCCACCCGATCGCCAACGCGAATCAGGTCGGTAGCCTCCATGATCAGTCCGTAACTCAAATTGTCGAACGTCTTGAACACCATGAAGGTGCCGCTGCGCTCATCGGGCAGGCGCACTTTGGTCGAGAAGATGCGCGTCATCGAGCCGAAGAAGCCGCGATTGGCGGTGTCGGAGATCTTGTCACCCGCGAGGTACACGGCCAGCACATTGCCCGGCATCAGCCCGTCGCGCGCACCGCGGTTGATGACGACGACTTCGTATTGCCCGATGACGGTGACGCCGTGCGAGACGGCGATGATGCGCCCGTTGATCTTGTCCTTCGGGGGGCTCGGAATGAAATCGAGCGGCACTTCGACGCCGCCGGCGAACAATTTGTCGCCCGGTTCGGTTTCATACGCCGATTCGGTCATGAGCAGAGTGGCCGGGTCGCCGCCACGGGTGATGTGCCCCGCACCGGTAAACACGCCGTCGTAGCCCAAGATGCTGTTGTCGTCCGGATCGCGCAGCGCTTCGCCCACGTGCACCACGTTGTAGTGAGTGCCGGGATCCACGGGGCCGGTAAAGCCGCGGGCGTAGAGCGTATCGCCCTCGGCCGCCACCACATGCATGTCGCGGCTCGCGAGCACGTAGGGCGCGGTCTTGATCTGCTCCTTGGATAGGACCGACGGCTTCGACATGAAGGCGGCCACGCTCTGGTAGGGGATGGTCGTGATCGCGCCCTCGAAGGGCTCACTGCGGATGCGCGGTTCGACGCGCGCGGAGTCGCCCCGTTGCAGCAAGATTTGCGGCCGACCTTCGATGTACACCAGCCGCAGCGTATCGCCGGGGTAGATCAAGTGCGGGTTTTGCACCTGGGGATTGACCTGCCAGATCTCCGGCCAGTACCAGGGATCGCGCAAGAACACCTTGGCAATGCCCCAGAGCGTATCGCCACGCTTGACCACGTAGCTGTCCGGCGCATTGGGATTCATCACCAGGCCGCCGGCTTGCCCCTCTGAGGACGGACCCGAGCCCGAGGCCGGACCCGTGTCGATAGCCGCTTCCATGGCGGTTCGATCGTCGCCGACCGGGGTGCCTTGCACGCTGTTGTCGGCGGGCGTAGGGAGGGGCTGCGGCGTCCTCGTGGGCCGATTGGACTGACACCCGGCGATCAGCGCCACCGAGAGAGTCAGGGCAATAAAATGATGACCTTGCATTCGTTCGCTCCCTTGCGTCACCAGTCTTATGGTGCCGGGCTGACTGGTATACTGCCGATCTACCGCCAAAGACTGGGACGTATCGCGCGTTTTTGCCGACAGCCCACGCTGTACTCGTGGCCGGATATGGCGTTAAGTTAAGCAGCGGCGGAACTTTAGCAACATTCTTCAGCCAAAAACACGATATTGCTCTCATAACTCCCATGACAAAGCTCGCAATTCTGGAGTATCCCGATCCTCGCTTGAGGAAGAAGGCTGCACCCGTGACGGTGGTGGATGACGCGGTGCGTCAATTGGCGGACGACATGCTCGAAACCATGTACGCGGCCAAGGGCGTCGGCCTCGCCGCCACGCAGGTCGACGTGCATAAGCGCTTGATCGTGCTCGATATCAGCGAGAATCGCGATCGCCCGCTGCTGCTGATCAATCCCGAACTCTTGAGTTTGGAAGGCAACGGCCCGGGCGAGGAGGGTTGCCTGTCGGTGCCCGGGATCTACGACAAGCTGTCGCGTGCGACGCACATCCGGGTCCGCGCTTTGGGTCGCGACGGCGAGCCGTTCGAGATGGATGCGGAAGGTCTGCTCGCCGTGTGCATCCAGCACGAAATGGATCACCTCGAAGGCAAGCTGTTCGTCGATTATCTCTCCGAACTCAAGCGCCAGCTGATTCGCCGGCGGTTGGAAAAGGAGCGCCGGCAACGAGCGACCGAACG